>JAAHTG010001604.1_pt1 | contig 14828 bp, 20 predicted proteins | sample 6116081 | NCBI WGS metagenome assembly JAAHTG01 (sample SAMN13939989, study PRJNA603662) | sponge metagenome | isolation source: marine sponge | host: Mycale hentscheli | place: New Zealand | collected 2005 | reverse complement strand
TGATAGGCTGTATAGACATTCACAAATAAAGGTATTTCTAATGCCCAAAAAATATTCAGTGGTTGATTATATTGCGTTTCAGTTAGGTAAACGTATGTCTTACAGACCTCCTGCATATGATCGTTTGTCCGATGAGGACTATATTACGATTCTAAGTTGGTGTGAGGATTGGGAACCAGAAGATGTTTACTACACAGCGTGGAATGCATCAGCAATGGATATGTCTATTGATTGGGAGAAGTGGTCACAAAACATGACTGAACTTCCAGGACCAGTCAAGGTTGAACTTCGTCAAGCTCTAGTGAAACATGAGAAGTTGGGTAACTTGCGAGCACTAAGAGCATACGCATTTCTATACGAACACATTATCGAGAAGTGGATTCCAAGAGCACTTTGGATTTCTCTTTTTATTCTTATCTATTATCTATTCTTTTAGTATAAATAGTAGTAGAGAAACGCCTTCGGGGTTTCTCGTTTTATAAACCTTGCTTAATTTAAAGGAGGTAACATAATGGTTACAACACACAAAGCAATAGCAAACATCTGGGATCAGTTCCAGAACTTTGACCGCAACACACTAACACCTTATGCCGTAGGATTCGACCGGGTCTTTGACCGACTGAATGACTATGCAATGCATCAGGCAACTTCAACAGGGTTTCCACCTTACAACATTCGTAAGGACGGAGATACAAACTTCACAATCGAACTAGCACTTGCTGGTATGACCCGTGATGACCTTGAGATTGAATTTGCTGAGGGTGTTCTTACCGTCCGTACCACAGATAAAAAAGAAGAGGTAGAGAGTACAGAACTTCTTCATCGTGGCATTTCTTTTCGTAAGTTTTCTCGTAAGTGGACCTTGGCCGATGATATCGTAGTCAATGGTGCTCGTATGGAAAATGGTATGCTCATGGTAGACCTCGAGCGAATCATACCAGAAGAAAAGAAACCCCGACTTATTGATATCAAATAAGGGGGAATAACCATGGAGTTTTACTTGGGGCTAACCATAGCTCTTGGTTTGTTATGGCTGTTTATGGTGACTTATACAAAATAGACAAGCGGGGGTATGGTTTGCCCTGCCCCCATTACCAAAGGAGAGAAAAGGAAACACTATGTGGGTTATGTTTATGATTTTAGCAGCAGCAATTGTGATCTTGGCATTGCTAAATGATCCTAGAGTTGAAGAAGAACACAAAAAATTTTATAACAAATACTACTGACATTTGGTATAAAGTGTGAGATAATAATATATTATGAGTAAAAAAATAAATTATGCGTTTAGTGAAGACAAAGCACTTCGTGATTTGCAAACATATGTGGATGGTACTTACGGCGAGCATTATGCAAAACGTAAGTATCAATCCACGCAATTCATTGATGACTGCGGACACGGAGAAGGCTTTTGTATGGGTAACATCTTGAAGTATGCACAACGATATGGTCGTAAGAACGGACATAATCGTGCTGACCTTATGAAGATATTACATTATGGAATAATCATGTTACACATACATGATAACAATGAAGGTGATTAAATGATGAAATTAAGTGATAAGACTGTAGGTATTTTGAAGAACTTTTCTACCATCAATCAGAACATTCTGATTAAAGAAGGTAGTAAACTCCGCACGATGTCTACAATGAAAAACATTCTGGCTGAAGCAGATGTCTCTGAGGCATTCCCCGCAGACTTCGGCATCTACGACCTCAATGAGTTCTTGGGCGTATTGACTTTGGCAAAAGATGCTGATCTCAATTTCGACAACCAGAGTTTCTTGACGGCAAACAATGGACCTACAAGAATCAAGTATATGTATTCTGATCCATCCATTCTCACAGTACCACCTGAGACTTTCAATGCACCAGAGACAGATATTACGTTTAGTATGCCACAGGCACAACTTGCTGATGTGTTGAAGGCGTCTGCTGTAATGCAACTGCCAGATATCGTCATCTCATCAGATGGCAATCCAGGTGTTCGTATTACTGCAACTGATTTGAAGAACACATCTTCAAACAACTATGAACAGGTTCTTGATATTGACCGACAACCATTTGAGTGTCGTTTCAAGAATGAGAATCTGAAAATGATTTCTGGTGATTATGATGTCAATATCTCAACTGAGGCTGGCGTTAGTCAGTGGGTTGGTGCAGATGTCTCTTATTGGATTGCTATGGAAGCTAAGACCGATGGATGAGACTGAGGAACATACTCGCAAATCTATTAAGAAATTGATTGAGTTGGGTATGTCTATTGAAACCATTGCTGATAGACTCGATTTGGATATTGATTTTACAACAATGGTTCCGATTTTATCAGATGACTAGTATAGAAATACTCCATCATTTCTCTTGCACCAGTTGTAAGATGTGGTGGAGTATTGCACTAGAAACCGTTATGAAACCAAGACATTTATTTTGTCCTTGGTGCGGACATAACGATTATTATGAGGTGAATAAGAATGAAGGAACAGATTTTGTGGGTGGAGGAGTACCGTCCAAAAACCATTGATGACTGTATACTCCCAACAGACACAAAGAAAACTTTTAAAGAGTTTATAAAGAATAAAGATATACCTAACCTGATTCTATCGGGTGGTCCTGGTGTCGGTAAGACAACCGTTGCTCGTGCTCTGTGTAATGAACTAGACACAGATTATATGGTTATCAACGGATCAGAAGAATCTGGTATTGATATTCTTAGAACTAAGATTAAACAGTTTGCTTCTACTGTATCTCTTTCTGGCGGCCAGAAAGTTGTGATACTAGATGAGGCAGACTATCTTAATCCTCAATCAACACAACCTGCTCTTCGTGGGTTCATTGAGGAGTTTCATAGAAACTGCCGATTTATATTTACTTGTAACTACAAGAACAGAATTATTGCACCACTACATTCACGGTGTTCTGTTATTGAATTCAAGATAAATGGCAGTAGACAGAAACTTGCCGGTCAGTTATTAGATCGGTGTGTTCTTATTCTTGAAGAGAATAAAATAGAATTTGAAAAGAAGGCAGTTGCCGAATTGATTATGAAACACTTTCCGGATAACCGGAGAGTGTTGAATGAGTTGCAGCGGTATGGTGTCACAGGTAAGATAGACTCAGGTATCCTGGTCAACATTTCAGAAGTCAACATGAAAGAGTTGGCCGCACACCTCAAGGGTAAAGAGTTTACACAAGTTCGTAAGTGGGTGGTTGATAATATAGATAATGATCCCACTAAAATCTACCGCAAGATATACGATGCTTTGTATTCCTATCTTGAACCTGGCACCATACCCGCTGCTGTTATTCTTATTGGTGACTATCAATACAAGTCAGCATTTGTTGCTGACCAAGAAATCAATCTGTTGGCTTGTCTAACAGAGATAATGTCACAATGCAGTTTCAAGTAAAGGAAGATTGGAACGATAGACTTGTCCGTGAATGGGAGAGTTGGATACCTAACAACCTCCCAGAGAAAGTTGATGCTCTAACAGATGATGAGTTGAGAAGTTTGCTTGAACGTGAACTAGAACAACTGCGGCAAATGCCTGTAGAAGAAATCACACTGTATCAAAAGTGGTGTGAGATACAACGCAAGTATCCTTCAGAGAAAAGAAATACTTTATTTGGCACAGAACGTGTGATGATGGACAATAAACAGAAAGTTCTTTTAGATAAAGTAAAACCGTTATTGTGGATGCCTAAACACCCTGATGACTATATGAACCTTGAACCAGAGTTGATACTAACAAACGATAATGAATGGGTCAATGAACATTATAAGGCAGTAAGAGTATTCTGTCACACACAAAGAAACAATAATAACATTGGCAGAAACTTGTTCTTTCTTATTCGTGACAAAGTAACCAGCAAGTATCTTGGCGTTATTGCTTTATCTTCCGACTTTATTGACTTAACACCTAGAGATAACTTTGTGGGTTGGACAAGAGAACAACGAAATGAAGGTATGTTACTACACACCACGATTGGGTCTAGTATTTTACCAACCCAACCATTAGGGTATAACTATGTGGGTGGCAAGTTACTTGCTCTATTATGTCTATCAGATGATGTACAGAATGAATGGAAACGTAGATACGGCCAAACACTTGTTGGTGTGACCACGACATCTTTGTATGGGTCATTCTCGCAATACAACAATCTAAAGTATTGGAACAAACGAGGCAAGTCAAGTGGCACCCTAGTTTATGAACCAACGAGAGAAACAATTTATGAAGTAAGAAAGTGGATGCATAAAAGAGATCCAGTAAAGTATTGGGAACTATGGAAAGCAAAGAATGATAAAGGCAGTAAGTACAAACGTGACCACAAGTTTCGTTCCTTACTTTATGCTTACTCACAACTGGGTATAAAAGATACACAATCATTTCATCAGAGAGGCATTTACTTTTCACACCTGTATGAAAACACACCAGAGTTTTTACGTCAAGAGATTACAGAGGACAAACTGGTAAAAAGATTTGATACCTCTGTTGACCATTTGGTAGATATTTGGAAGAATAAATATGCTAGTAAGAGAATAAAATCGTTATTGGCTCGTGATGGTGTAAGTGAAGAAAGTTTATTTTATGATGACCTCATTTACATGACTTGGGATGAAACGAAAGAAAAGTATCTCAAGAATGTAGGCAGATGATTTACAAAGATGAAAAGGGACAAAAGTATCTTGCTTTGTCCGATGAAGATTTGGAGAACTTAGATTGGAATCCAAAGAAACTTCTAGAACTAGACAACGATGGTGTTGGTTGGATTGTAAAACCAGCAACCTGTGGCACGAAGAGATTTATACCAGATGACGGTAAGAGAAATAAAATATGCTGACGAATGGCCAGAACATTTGCATTGGTCAAAAGACCCAGTTCGCCCAGAACTTAGTAGAGAGTTTCGGCATACTGCCGGTAGAAAAGTATACACTAACGATGGTGCAATAATATGTGTTGCATTTTGTAATGATGTACCAAAAACTGTAGATGATTTGACAACTATGGCTGGACTAAATCACGCTATCTTCTATACTGTATGGAGTCGTAAACCAGGTCACGGAAGAATGTTAGTGGTAGACTTGTGGAAATATTTGATGATGACAGAACCACACATAGAAAGATTTGTAACACTGTCACCCAAGACAAAGATGGCTTGGAAATTTCATATCAACAATGGCGCCATTCTACTAAACGAGAATGAGGAGTCTGATAATTATGAGTATAAAGAAAGTGAGCTCGTCAAAGACGACCCAAACTGGCACGACGAAAAGTTGGGGCACTAGAGAGTCCTACACTCCAGATGTAACTTTTGTCTGTGCATTATTTGATGGCAGACAAACCGGAATACTTCACAGTGCTGGGATTTATTCGCCAGAATGGGCTGATCGTCTTTATAGGGGTATAGAAAGAAATTATAACGGCAAATTTCATTTCATTTGTTTAGTTGACCAAAACTATAGTTTCAAAGAACCTATCGAGGCAGTTAGATTTAACCGTTCAGTAGACCAGTATGGTTGGATGAGTTTGATGGAGATATATCGTCCAGACTTATGTAGTGGTAAGAGAATGACTTTAGGTCTTGACACTATCATAACAGGACCCATAGATGATATTGTTGATTACGATGCTAAGATTGCATTGTGTCAAGACCCCTACTGGCCAGAAACTATTTGTAATGCCGTGACCATCTGTAATGATGAGTTTTGTAATGAGGCATGGAATCTGTGGACAGGTGATGAGTATATGTTTCTACGAGAGGCAAAACTAGATTATGGTCCACACAAAGCACCTTCCGAGATGGCACTGTTGAGAGTTGCCTACCCCGAGAGTCCTAGACTTGATACTATCTTCAAAGGTAGAATACTAAGTTATCGTGTACATATTCACGGTCATATGAAACGACTGAAAGATGCGAGTATCGTATACTTTCACGGCAAAGATAAACCACATACTGTGGCTAACGAACAATGGGTAAAGGAGAATTGGCGATGAATTTTATACACCCGACAGCATATGTAGATGTAATGGTAAAACTAGGTGACAATAACTACATTGGTCCCTTCTGTCATATACCGGGAGAACTAACCGTTGGAGACAATAACAGATTTGAAGGTCACTGCTCTGTAGGTACACGACCCGAACACAAGGACTTCTGGCACAAGAATGGTGCCTTGAAGATTGGTAACAACAATGTGTTCCGTGATTTCGTTACTATCAATTCTGGTACGACTACACCCACGGAGATACACAACGACATTATTATGTTGCGTGGTTCTCATGTTGCTCACGATTGTATCATTGAAGATGGTACAACCCTGAGTGTCGGTGCTATCATTCTCGGTCATGTTCATGTGATGAAAGAAAGTAACTGTGGGTCTGGTTGTGTTATTCATCAACATCAGGTCATCGGTGCATGGTCTATGATTGGTATGGGTGCTGTTGTGCCTAAGAAAACATTAGTAGAACCAGGCAAAGTTTGGGTAGGTAATCCAGCAAAGATACTGAGAGATAATACCTATCTAACCAAGAACATTGTTCACGGTGTTATGGCACATCAGAAACTACGATGGAAAGATGCCATATCTCATCACATCAATAACGAGAAAAAGTAATGTTTGATCCTTGCCTACTAGTAATGCAACCCAGAAACATCAAACCTGCTCTTGATTCATACAAGAAAAGTTTTGAAAATATTCCTATTGTGTTCTTCAAGGCATTCACAGAACCACAGGTGACATTAGAACTAAACAAGTTTATAAAACTTTACGACTACACCCATTTCATTATTATCGGTGATGATGCGATTGTCACTAGACAAGCAGCCGAAACTGTGTTACAATATACAGAGAGTGATAAGTGTGATGTGTTCACTGGTTGGATGAATATGCACATTGAGAGTGATGGAAGTTTTAGTAATGAGTCAACAGTCAATCAAAACAGAATTGGTTGCAAGGACCCAAGTTGGGGACCAGCAAGAGAAGAATATGGTTCGTGGGTAACGATGGAACAGATGAGAAAGATAACACCTCAACTAGTTAGAACAAGTTATGCTAACTTTGCACTGACTGGTATGACCAAAGAGATGTGGGAGAAGTACCCCATTTCATGTTGGCCCAGAGGTAACTCATCAGATCATCATTTATCATTACGATTACAGAACGATGGTGTGAAAGTATGGACACATCCCAATGCCTTCATTAGACATTTGAGAAAGGGTTGGGCACCACTACCAGATCATTGGTTAGTCGGTAATGTACCATCAGAGATTATAATGAGTAAATATGAAAACGGAATTGACGTATGGCAGAACTAAAAGATTGGTTGAATAGTATCAATCACAATAAGAAAAACATTATGATTGATGAGTATGATGAGAAGAAATACCCAGCATACATCGTCAACAAATGTCTAGCACCATTTCCAGATACCGTGTTCTATGTCAATGAGATGAACCGCCTACACTTTCTAGACAACCGTCTGCAATACGAGTTTTTACTAAATAGTATTGGAAAACGCAAACGCTTTGCTAAGTGGATGAAAGTTTCCAAACTAAAAAATTTAGATGTTGTGAAAGAATATTATGGCTACAGCAATGAGAAAGCCAAACAAGCTCTAGACGTTCTTACAGAAGAGCAGATAAAAATAATAAAAACAAAATTGACTAGAGGCGGTAAACATGGAAGAATTGGAGTGGACACCTGACCTAATGCTAGAGGTTGGGTTATCGGAGACCGATGACTTCCTAAAAGTTAGAGAAACATTATCAAGGATAGGAGTTGCAAGTAGAAAGGAGCGAAAGCTTTACCAGTCTTGCCACATTCTTCACAAACAAGGACGCTATTTCATAGTTCACTTCAAAGAGTTGTTTGCTCTAGATGGCAAACCAACTAACATATCAATCAACGATGTGGAGAGAAGGAATACTATTGCGGGTCTATTAGAAGATTGGGGACTAATAAGTATCATTGGTCAGGCTGAACCAAGAGCACCACTATCCCAGATCAAAGTTCTTTCTTTTAGGGAAAAGAATGATTGGCAATTGGAAACAAAATACAATATAGGTAACAAGAAAAAGGTTGAATAGATTATGATTAGATTAGTGCGGACAAAGTCCGGTGAAGATGTAGTAGCAGAGATTGAAGAAAAAGAAGATGTTGTGAGTTTAGAAAACCCAGCACAACTTATGCCAATGGGAAGTCCTAGTGGGCAAGGTATGCAGATGGGTTTTGCTCCATGGATTCCGTTTGCGGGTACTACTAAGATAAAGGTAGATATTCCTAGAGACTATATTGTTTTCATTATAGAACCAGCAAAAGACATAGTAAATAATTATAGACAGGCGTTTGGCTCTGGTATTGTTGTACCAGATGTTCAAGTAGATACACAATCACTCTTGACAGAATAGCGTTTTTCTGATAAGCTGTATACTATGTCAGAAAATTTTTACACAAACGTAATTCAGAAAGGCAACACACTTCTTGTCCGTGCTATCGAGAACGGCAAGAAAGTGCAGCGTTCTGTTAAATACAAACCTGTCCTCTTTACCCCCACAAAGGAAAAGACAGCATACAAGACCCTTGATGGTCATGGCCTAAAACCTATTCAGTTGGCGGGCATGAGAGAGGCTCGTGACTTTCTAAAAAATTACGAAGATCAACCAGGCACCATCTTTGGTATGGAGAGGTATCAGTATTGTTATCTTTCTGAAACTTATCCAGGTCTTGTTGAATGGGATCAAGAGAAGATTCTAACGATCACGATTGATATCGAAGTCGCTAGTGAAAATGGTTTCCCTGATCCTCAAAAGGCAGAAGAAGAAGTCCTTGCCGTCACAGTAAAGAACCACAACACGAAGAAGATTATCGTGTGGGGTATCTATGACTACAACAACACCAGAGATGATGTTGAGTTTGTCTATTGTGATGATGAACGTGTATTGCTAACTAAGTTTGTCGAGTTTATGGCAAACGTCAAACCAGATGTCATCACAGGTTGGAACACAACCTTCTTTGATATTCCATATATGTGTAACCGCATCAAAAATCTATTCAGTGAAGATATGATGCACGCTATGTCTCCGTGGAATGTTGTGTCGGCTGAGAACACATCAACCTTTGGTCGTGAGATTACACGATACAATATTTGGGGTGTGTCTAATCTTGACTATCTTGACTTGTACAAGAAGTTTACTTACACAGGTCAAGAATCATATACACTTGATTACATTTCTATGATTGAGTTGGGCACAAAGAAAGACCCTAACCCATACGACACATTCAAAGAGTGGTACACGAATGATTATCAATCGTTCATTGATTACAACATCAAAGACGTTGAGTTAGTAGATGCTCTAGAGGATCATCTTGGTATGATTCAGTTGATGTTTACTATGGCATACGAGGCCAAGATAAACTACAATGATGTTTATTCTCAGAACCGTATGTGGGATGTTATCATCTACAACTATCTGTTAGAGAAAAACATTATCATACCACAGAGAAGAAGTCACACCAAAGGTGCCAAGTATGTTGGTGCCTATGTGAAAGAACCGCAAGTCGGTCAACACGAATGGATAATGTCGTTTGACTTGAACAGTCTGTATCCGCATTTGATTATGCAATACAACATATCACTAGAGACTCTTATCAAACAACAGTTTCCACAATCTATTTCTATAAACAAACTTCTTGATAAAGAAGTTGACACAGATATTCTAGGTGACAAACTAACAGTGACGCCTAATGGTGCTTGTTTCAGAACAGACATTCGTGGTTTCTTGCCCGAGTTAATGGAAAAGTATTACACTGACCGAACAAAGTTCAAAGGTTATCTGTTAGATGCTAAACAAAAGTATCAAGATACCAAAGATAAAAAATATCTGAGTCAGATATCAACATATCATAACATTCAGATGGCAAGAAAGATTGCTCTAAACAGTGCTTATGGTGCTCTTGGTAATGAGTATTTCAGATACTATGATGAAAGAATGGCAACAGCCATCACAACATCTGGTCAGTTATCTATTCGTTGGATTGAGGCAAGAGTAAACAAATATCTAAACGAGATATTGAAAACTGGTGATGTCGATTATATTGTGGCATCAGATACAGATTCTATCTATGTTCGTTTCAAAGAGTTAGTTGATAAAGTCAGCCCAAAGAACCCCGTTGACTTTTTGAATAAGGTTGCTGAAGAAAAAATACAACCATTTATCAATGAATGCTATGATGAACTTGCTGAGTATATTCATGCCTATGACCAGAAGATGGAGATGGGTAGAGAAGTTATTGCTGACAAAGGTATCTGGACTGCAAAGAAAAGATATATTCTAAATGTGCATGACAACGAAGGTGTAAGATACAGAGAACCAGAACTCAAGGTCATGGGTATTGAGTCCGTCAAGTCATCAACACCATATGCTTGTCGGCAGAAGATGAAAGACTCGTTGAAGGTTATCGTGAATGAGAATGAGGAATCTGTGAACGAGTTTATTCAAAACTTTAGAAAAGAGTTTATGAGTTTGCCAGTAGAAGAAACTGCATTTCCTCGATCAGTAAATGGTTTGAGAAAGTGGGGAGACAAGTCAAGCATATTCAAGAAAGGCACACCAATGCATATCAAAGGTGCATTGATATATAACTATTTGTTGAAGAAACATAAACTAACTAGTAAATATCAGTTGATTCAAGAGGGTGAGAAGTTGAGATATCTTTTGCTTAAGACACCTAACATTCTACAGTCTAATGTAATCGCCTTCATCTCCGAACTACCGCCAGAGTTTGGACTACACGAACAGATTGATAGAGATAAACAATTTGAGAAGTCTTTTGTTGACCCAATCGAAATGATTATGGAATGTATTGATTGGCAAGTCGATAGAAGTTATGGCACACGAAAAACACTAGAGAGTTTGTTTGGATGATACTTGATGAGAAAGATACATACTGGGCTGCTGATAAACTTGTAAACTATTTCTCCGACTTTAAACGGATAGATGATTACTTCCGAAGTCGTAAGATAGACCGTATCAAGAAAATGCCTACACCATTATTTGGTTTGGGCCCAGAAGATGATTTGTTTCAGAGTTTTGATGTACACCCACAAGATATGGAGTTTGAAGTTGTCCGTAGAACAGGTGAGACATTTAATAATCTGTTAGAGATGACTGCTAGTTTCTCACCTGACGATCCGCCAGGCAAGAATAGTAAACTTTGTGTACAAGAAAAAAACTCTGGCAAGATTGTTGGGTTCATCAAGTTAGCATCTCCCCTTATTAATTCTAAACCTAGAAACGAATGGTTAGGTCGTCCTCTACAGACAGAGAACAAAGAAGAAATGCAGCACTTCAACGCAAGCACCATCATGGGGTTTGTGATTGTACCTGCCCAACCATTTGGTTTTAACTATCTTGGTGGCAAACTCATGGCAGCAATATGTTGTTCCCATGATGTGCGAAGATTTCTAAATCAAAAGTATGGTGGGCCGTTTTGTTTGTTTGAAACAACATCATTGTATGGCAATATTAAAGGCGGCAGTATGTATGATGGTATGCGTCCGTTTCTCCGTTATAAAGGAGATACAGATTCTAAATTCTTCCTAACCTTTGCTGATGATATGTACCATGAGATGAGAAAGTGGTTTGAACAAAAGAATGACGGCCCATTAGTTCACAAAGACGCTAGTAGTCGTAAACTAAAAACTCAGACCAAGATGATTCAGATCATCACTAATAGTCTAAAAGAATACAATGATGCGGCACATAAGAAGTTTGTTAAGTTTAGAAAAGATACAGAGAATGTAACCACACAGAAAAGATTTTATATGTCTACATATGGGTATGAGAATAGTCATAGATATATTATACGCCAAGATGATAAACTGGTAAAGAGTGACCAGTGGGATAAGTTTGAGTTAGAGAACATTGTTGCTTGGTGGAAAAAGAAAGCAAGTAAGCGTTACGAGAACGTAAAGTCGGAAGGCAGACTCAGAACTGAACTGGAAGTTTGGCGTCGAGATAACATAGACACCATTGACATTATTAGATAATTGTGATAGGATGTATAGTATGAAAATAGTTTGTGCAAGAATTCGTAGCAACGTGACCTATACGGGCCCGTTGGAAACTGTATTGGATTCCTTCTTTGAATTGTATGTTCGTTGGATGAAAGAGAATCCCCAACACGAATATGATTCTTATAATCTATCGTTTGATAAACGACAACGACCTAAACGTAATCCAGAAGTATTCAAAGATGCTGATGTTGTTGTGATACCATCTGATAGTGAGTTTAGATATCACGGTGAGATACAGATTGACCCAAGAGATTTAGAAACATCAAATAACTTTGTCAAAGAGTTTACCCCACACATGGAAGGTAAGAAAGTTATTATGTGGCGATCAGATCGTGGTGACACCGAGCAGTTGTACAGAGAACACACATTCAAAGATGTTACTCTTGGTGACTTTCATACAATAGATGAGATTGATTTTCCTGCCAACATACACGGCATGAAGTATCATTTCATACAGACATTGAAGAATCCATTGGCTCAGATGATGGGTGCACCCAAAGATAGAGACTTTGCTTATTGGGGTAGAATGAAACCTTCTGAGAGAAATCAACGAGAAAAAACTATTAGATCATTGTACAGAGACCCAGACATATCAACAGTTTTGGTTGGTGGGTTTCCTTCGGGTGTTGTGAGAGATGCCAAATGGATCAAAGAGTGGAAAGTATTGTACCCAATGATAGAACGTGCCAAGTGTACTTTGTGTTTTAATTGGTTAGACCCAACGGCGACAACATCAAGATACCCCGAAGCATTATCAGTTGGACTAATACCTTTTGTCTGGGGTGACTATGATAAGAATAACACTTACAGTATTACAGATTGGCAACGTGTGGATAGTTTTGAATCACTAAGAGATAAAATACTGGAATTGAAAGATGATAGTTTCTATAAAGATGCTATTACAGATTTTACAAATTACTACAAAGAAATACTACCTACACAGGATGAGTATTATCTTATGTTTAAAAAGATGATGGATAAATATATGGGAGATAGAGGATGAGTTTTTTAAAGAATGTTATACGAGAGACAGGGAACAAATATGGTTCAATCGTTGCTGACGGTGTTGATGCCGCTGATGTTGGTGGGTATGTGGATACTGGTTCTCATATTTTTAATGCTTTGGTATCTGGTTCTATACACGGTGGTTTACCCAATAATAAAATTACGGCAATTGCTGGTGAAAGTGCGACTGGTAAAACCTTTTTCGCATTAGGTGTATGTAAAACTTTTCTAGACAACGACCCAGAAGCAAATGTTGTCTACTTTGAATCAGAGTCCGCAATTACAAAGGACATGATTGAGTCAAGAGATATTGACTCCGCACGAATGGCTATTCTGCCAGTCACAACAGTACAAGAGTTTCGTTATCAGGCACTACAAGTGTTAGAGGCATACGAAGAAACTGGTGAAGGTAAACCTCTATTGATGTGCCTTGATAGTCTCGGTATGTTATCTACAACAAAAGAGATTGAAGACACAGAGGCAGGTAAAGAAACAAAAGACATGACCCGAGCACAGATTGTGAAGGCAACCTTCCGTGTGCTGACTTTGAAACTTGGTAAGATGGGTGTACCTATGATTATGACCAATCACACCTATGATGTTGTTGGGTCTATGTTCCCACAAAAAGAAATGGGTGGTGGTTCAGGACTCAAGTATGCCGCATCAACCATCGTGTACCTTTCAAAGAAGAAAGAGAAAGAGGGCACAGAAGTCGTAGGCAACATCGTTCACTGTAAGACATACAAGTCTCGTCTTACAAAAGAAAATCAAATGGTAGACGTTAGGTTGTCTTACACGAAGGGTTTAGATAGGTATTATGGACTTCTAGAACTTGCCGTAGAGGCTGGTGTGTTCACTGCCGTATCAACTCGCATTGAATTGCCTGACGGTACAAAGACATTCGGTAAAACTATCAACAACGATCCAGAGAAATACTTTACACCAGAAGTGATGGAGAAACTTGATACGTTTGCCAAAGAGAAGTTTACATATGGATAATTACATCAAAGTTTATGATGATGTAATAGATGAAACATCTTGCAAAGAACTTATCAGTAAGTTTGAAGATGAACATGAGATGTATGAAACGGTACACCAAGAAGAAGGTGATAGTGCCATTTCATTTGAACAATTAAATCTACTTGTGCAAGGTTGGACTGATGTTCAGAAAGGACTACTTGACTTGTTTCAAGATTACATTGTACATTATAAGATAGATTGCAATGTGTACGATAAGATGTGGCCAGAGAAGTATGGTTACGAAGCAGTGAGAATGAAACGGTATTTGGCAAATGACTATGACCGTTTCGATCCTCACGTTGATGTTATGAACCATGAGTCAGCACGAAGGTTTCTTGCGTTCTTCATTTATCTAAACGATGTTGAGGAAGGCGGTGAGACAAGGTTTATGAATATCAATACACCTGGAACTTATCTTCCATACACAGTAGAACCAAAGAGAGGACGATTGTTAATGTTTCCACCAACGTGGCAGTATTACCATGCGGGTCTAAAACCTGTATCCGGTAAGAAATACATTCTACATTCGTATTGTCATTATGCATGATTTTCATTACGTCTACCATAAAGAAACAGACGAACAGGCCTTTCGATTGCAAGAGGGTGAGTTTGAAGGTGTAGTATGGACTTATCGAGATGTCAAGTTGCCTATAAACGATGAAGATGGAAACAGGTTGAATTTGGAAGAAGTTGAGACAATACCATTGACTTTTAGGTACGATGTGTTGTATA
>JAAHTG010001601.1_pt1 | contig 14838 bp, 31 predicted proteins | sample 6116081 | NCBI WGS metagenome assembly JAAHTG01 (sample SAMN13939989, study PRJNA603662) | sponge metagenome | isolation source: marine sponge | host: Mycale hentscheli | place: New Zealand | collected 2005 | reverse complement strand
CCGAAACCCCCCAACCCGGTCGCGCTGGGGGCCTGGGGCGGCTATCACAGAAGAAGATACCTTTTGGGAAGAAGAAGCTTTGAGTTAAGGTATCGTCTTTAAACTAAAGAATGTATTGACACAAATAAAGAATAATTTCTCTTGACTTAGGTATCGAATCACCGTATAAATGTCTCATAGAACAAAAATTGAGGCAAAAAACAATGAAAAGTATCTATAAAACAGGCATCGCCATCGCAATTAATACGTTAGTATTTGGTGGCTTAATCTACTCAGGAAACACGCTACACGCGCATCAGCAAACATTAGAAGCAGAAGCAGTAGCGGCGGCGTACCAAGCTGAATTGGCTGATGAACAAGCAGAAGAGATGAAGTGTTTAGCACTTAACATCTATTTCGAAACACACGCATCTAGTCTAGTTGATGCTATGAGTGTTAGTGATGTTGTTCTTAACCGTGTGGTTAGTACACGTTACCCAAACACAGTATGTAATGTTGTTCACCAAGGGTACAAACCAGGGAAGAAGTCTTGTCAGTTCTCGTGGTTTTGTGATGGTAAGCATGACGAACCATACGACAACGATGCTTGGGAAAAATCACGTAAGTATGCTCGTGACATCTATATTAATGCTAACTATCGTGGCATGACTGAGGGAGCTACGCATTATCATGCTCATTGGATGAAGGCTTACTGGGCGTCATCTTTGAACCGTGTTGCTCGTATTGGTAGTCACATCTTCTACATTGAGAAGTAATATGATACAGATCAAAGCGTATTACAAAGATAAAAAAGTGAATAAATACTTCACTTGCGCTTTAGATGCTCAAGAGTATCGTGACTGGCTTGATGCGCGATATGCACAAGTCGAATGGATTTATCATTAAGGAGACGTGAATGACAAAAGATAACGAACTTTACGTAGTGACAACAGTTGTCAGTACGCACCGCATGAGATATGCAATACCAATTAGTGCTATGAGTGAAGAAGGTGATATGCCTTTGAACACTGATGACGCTATTACTTATATTCAAGACAGCGTAACCATGGAAGAAGTAGAAGAATTCTCCCAACATTGGATGGGCGAGAATATTGTTGACACATTTGTTCTCGACAAGGAGCGTGTTCTCAATCTTTACAAGCGTGACACTCCTTGGTTTAAAGAAGCTAATATGAGCGATGAAGCAATCTTAGAGCGCATTGAGAATTGGAAGATCAAAAAGTGAACGTATTAATTTGTGGATATGGTTTTGTGGGGATGGCACATGCGCTGTCCCTGCAGCCGTATCATAAGACACATATATATGATCCTATGAAGGGATACAAAGATTGGGTTGATTGTGACGCAGTTATTATAGCCGTGTCAACGCCTGAGAATAAAGATGGTTCGTGTTGCATGAATAATGTATATGAAGTCATTGAACGTGTTAAAGATGATGTACCAATTCTAATCAAGTCAACAATTAGTCTTGAGGGTTGGGAACTTATTAACCGTAGTTATCCAGACAGACAGATTACCTTTTCGCCAGAATACTTACGTGCCGAACACGCAATGGAAGACTTTAAGTCCCAAGTATCAGTATCTATTGGTGGTGGGGATACAAATTTCTGGTCTGATTTATTATCTGCACTTGGTATACCAGTAGTCACACGTAAGCCCGAACTTCTAATTCTTACTAAGTATTTTCGTAATTCCTACCTAGCAATGAAGGTTGCTTTCTTCAATCAAATATATGATATGGCAGAAGCGGCTAACATCAACCCACACGAACTGTTACAAAGCGTTTCAGATGATCCTAGAATTGGTAAAAGCCACACATATGTTAACGATGATGAACGTGGATATGGTGGTCATTGTTTTCCCAAGGATGTTTCAGCCTTACTAAATACAGCATATACCAAAGGTGTAGACTTGTCTATTCTATCAGAGGCAATGCAATATAATGAAAGGTTGAGAGATGAAAGTGGGAATAACGTTTAGCACATTTGACCTATTACATGCAGGTCATATACAGATGCTTCGTGAAGCTAAGGATCATTGTGACTATCTCATATGTGGACTACAGGTAGACCCTACACAAGACAGACCAGAAAAGAATAGTCCAGTACAGACTATCGTTGAGCGATACAGCCAACTTAAAGGTGTCAAGTACGTAGATGAAATCATTCCATACGGAACAGAGTCAGACGTAGAAGATATATTGACAATGTACCAATTAGATGTTAGAATACTAGGAGAAGAATACAGAGATAAAGAGTTTACTGGCAAAGATATTTGCCGTAGGCGTGATATTGATTTATATTTTAATAAGCGTGATCATAGATTTAGTTCTAGCGACTTACGCAAAAGAGTATGTGAAAGGAAATAATATGACAGAAGGTCCGTTTAAAAGTGCATTTGATGCAGACACAAAGGGTGTTATTCGCAGAGAGATCGTAACTTATCGTGTTAAGAATGGAATTATGACTAAAGAAAGTGCAACTCGTGATTATTACGGCAACGATGATTATAACGATACCATTTCATCACAACCATTGGTGCAACGATGAGCGAAGCTAAATTGAGAAAACGAGTCACATCAGTGATGGAACGTCAAATCGCAAGAGTTGAAGAAATCATAAAAGATAGTGATAATAATTCAGCTAGACGAACTACAGCACAAGTTCCTTTGTGGATGGTTATGGGGGAGTATAAATTAATACTCAATGAAATTCTTCACGAAGGGGCAAATGAATGGAAACCAGACACATGATTGAAAAACGTGAACCGTATGACATCGATGCCGTAAAAAAAGAAGATGAGAGGTTGACTCTCGCAATCGAATCACTTATAGATGGAGAAAATAATCCTATCTCTAAAAAGACGATTAGAAAAATTCATAGTCGGTTTGTTGAACTGACTACAAAAGCTCACAATCGTGGGCATTGGACAGGAACCGAATAGAAAGAATATATAATGGCTTATAGTAATAGAACATGTGTTCAATGTGGGTACAAAAGTAAACAACCCAATATGAAACAAATCGAAATTGAATATGAAAGTGGTTCATCTGCCGCTGGCTTGTCAAAAAGAACCGTAGGGTTTGCGTTGCTTGGTGAAAAGAAATCAAATAACCAACTTGGTAACTGGATGACTGGCAACACGAAACGTAAGTACATGCGTAAACGTAAAGTTTGGGTTTGTAACTATGTCGGTTGTGGTGATAATGCACAACACAACAAACAAAGCTTTGGAATGGGTGTTCTAAAGTTTGTAACGCAAACAATACTATTAATCTTCATACTGCTTGGTGCAGTATTAATATTCGCATAGAAAGGAATATATTATGGGTAAAATAATTGGTGGGATGGTAAAAATCATTCTAGGAACAATCGCGTTGATTCCATTCATTGGACGTCCAACAGTAAACGTAATCATTTTCGTGCTTGACAACCTATTTGCGCTGATCAAAAAGCTACCGTATATTATCGGATTTGCGGTAGTTGGTGTCATTGCGGCGTCTTATCTTGGAGTTCTATGATGTTCAAACTATTTGCCAAGAGCAAAGATGATACTGAAGTTATGGAATACGAAACTGACGTGTTCGTAACTGATTATCAACAGCCAGAACAAATAACAGAACTTACGCCACAGTGGGAAGAAGTGTTTGAGCGTATGGATGCAATCGAAGCTAAAATCGACTTGCTTTTAGATAATCAAAACTTCTAAATGATCATTGGCATAAGCGAAGGCTTTCATGATGCAAGTGTAAGTGTAGTTGATGGTGGTAATATCATTTCAGCTACACATGCCGAACGATATAGTCGCAAGAAGAATGATCGATGGACGCACCCATCACAATATCCCAAAGATGTTGATGCTACAGTAGCATTCTATGAAAAGCCTTGGCTTAAAAAAACTCGACAGATATACTCTGGTCAAGGGTGGAAGCCATGCCGTACTGATTATGATGTTTCTTTCAATCATCACAAATCACACGCGGCGGCAGGTTTTTACACGTCTAAATTTGAATCGTGCAACATATTAGTAATTGATGCTATTGGTGAATGGGATACGGTTTCTATATGGAAAGCTTGGGAAAAGAACGGCGTACCAAAGATGACTAAGATAAAGAGTTTTAAGTATCCTTATTCTATTGGTTTGTTCTATTCCGCTGTTACTAAATGTATAGGTTTGAAACCACAAGAAGACGAATACATTACAATGGGTATGGCGGCTTATGGTGAGCCAAAGTTCTATGATGAACTCAAGCAATACCTAGACTATACTAATTGCCACAGGGGAATACCACGTTTACCATCACATTGGTTCAATGAAGATATTGCCGCATCAGCACAGGCTATCGTCGAAGATACGATACTCAATCTAGTGAAGAAATATTGCTTACACGAAAACCTGATTATGATGGGTGGGGTGGCTATGAATTGTGTTGCCAATACTAAGGTAGCAGAACTTGGAAAGAATATATGGATTATGCCAAGCCCTGGTGATGCAGGTTCGTCTTTAGGTGCGGCGGCGTTGGCATACGGAAAGAAATTGAATTGGATTGACCCATACTTAGGAACGGAGATTAAACGTGAAATTAAAATTAAAGATGTTATTAAAACTCTTGGTAGTGATGGTTATTGTGGTATTGCAAATGGTCGTGCTGAGTTTGGCGCTCGTTCCCTTGGCAATCGTAGCCTTATTGCTGACCCTAGACACGACATTAAAGACACTATTAATGATGTTAAACAAAGACAAAGATTTCGACCCTTTGCACCTTCTATCTTGGAAGAATATGCTAATGAGTATTTCGAAGGACAAATGAATGAATACATGCAGTTTGTCGCTAAGGCAAAGCATGATCATAAATCAGTAACTCACGTAGATGGAACTGCAAGGGTACAGATTGTCAGAAAAGACTGCAAATCTGTTTTGAGAACAATTCTTGAGGAATGGTATGACGATACTGGTTGCCCAATGCTTTTGAACACTAGCCTAAATATAAAAGGTCAGCCAATGGTTGATACGTGGGAACATGCTCTTGAGTTTCAAAGGAAATATAATGTCAAAGTCTTCTAAGTATGTTTTAGCTGCTGGGTGTAGTTTCACAGACCCCAATTTTAAATCTATACCTCACCCATATATGGATGTGTCTTTTCCGAAATGGCCTGAGATACTAGGAGAATATCTCGATTTAAATGTGGTAAACATTGGAAAATCTGGTGTTGGCAACGACATGATTTCTAGTAAAGTAATAACGCACATATTAAAAAACCACAAAAAAATAGAGTTGGTTGTAATAGGTTGGACGGAAATACAAAGATTTGCCCTTTATAATGAATTAACTTTTAATCCGAATAACTATTTTCTTAATCCTGACCGTAAACTGCCTTTTCATAGCGAACCAGCTAAACCGCTTTATGCTTATTTGTATGAAAGATACTTAATAAAACACTTCGGTTACAATACAAACCATGAAAATTTATTCATTTGGCAAGTAACGAATTGGATCGACCAAATGTTTCAAGTGCAAGAAATATGCAAACAGTTTAATATTAAGTTTATAATGTCAAGCTTGTGTGGTACTATAGAAATAGATAGGTGGAAGAAACCATTAAATGTAATTGAAGGTGATTTTAATTTTACTCCTAACATATGGGCATTGATGTTTAGTAAATGCGAAGGATTATACGATTTAGACACCAATCATTATTGGGGCTTTCCATTCATGAAAGTAATGGGTGGCAAAGGTATGGATCAAAATATACCATATTCACATAGAATATCAGACTCAGACCCACACCCTAACGAAATAGGACACGAATTAATAGCGAGAAATTACTATGAACAGTATACAAAAGTTTATTCTTAAAACAAAATTTAGGTTCATGATCTGGATGATGAAGTTTAAGAAACAAGAAACAGAGGTTGATAGAAGTGAGGGTTTCATATATGAAGAAGATGAAGATTAAATACGTTTTTGATGTTGATGGTACATTGACGCCTAGTAGAGGAAAGATGAACAAACACTTTGCTGTTTGGTTTAGTAAATTTTGCCAAAAAGAAAGTGTATACTTAGTTACTGGTAGTGACAGAGGAAAGACTGTAGAACAAGTTGGTGCATATATCTATGACACTTGTAAGAGAGTGTATAATTGTTCTGGAAACGATGTATATGAGCGTGACCAAAACGTCAGAAGAAACGAATGGAAGTTGCCAGACCTAGCAAGAACATTCCTTATTAGCTGTGAGTACGAGAGTGGTTTTGGTTTGCGTACAGGTAAACATATTGAAGAACGTCCTGGGTGTGTAAACTTTAGTGTGGTTGGCAGAAATGCCACTAAAGATAATCGTGCTAAATATGTCTTATGGGACAGGGAAAATAATGAACGTTCTAACATAGCAAACGCATTTAACATGATGTTTCCAGACTTAGAAGCCAGTGTTGGTGGTGAGACTGGATTAGATATAGCTCCAAAGGGCGCAGACAAATCGCAAATCATAAAAGACTTTGATGGTGATATGATCTATTTCTTTGGAGATGCAATGGATGAGGGTGGTAACGATTATGCTTTAAAAATTGCTAATAAATATGGTAAGAACTTCACAGTCTCAGATTGGAAGGACACTTGGGATAAGCTTAGAGAATTAGGAGAATAAAAAATGTTTACGATAGAAATGGATTGGGATGAAACCGCACTAACCATACTAGATTCTACAGGGAACCATGAAGACGTACAATTTCTAATATACGATGATATTGTGTACATTCGACAGTGGCTTCAAGACGGAAATGGTTACTCTCTGATTGAGATGTCACCAGAGCAGTTTAATGAAATGACAGCGGCAATGCATCTGCCAGAAGGTGCTTATTTGATGGGAAATGGAAATGATTAATATCTATGGGACTACAACATGTGCTTTTTGCCTTAGAGCCAAGAAACTATGCGAACGCATGGGACTAGAATATGAATACAAAAACATTGAATATGAGACGTACAGGAGCGAACTTGACAATTTGCTTACCGAAGGGTATAAGACAGTACCACAAATATTCCGTTACGGAAAACTTATTGGTGGTTATAGCGAACTAGCCAAAGAACTTGAAGACACTTCTGGTGGATTTGGTGATGGAAAACTATAAGGAGATATATTATGAGTGAAGATTATGAAGATTTGGTTAAGGACTATTTGGAAAACGGTGGAAAAATTACACAAGGTATTCCAATGAAGAAAACCAAAAAAGTTTGGGTTAAAGGTAAAAGGGGCTATATTAGCCCCAATAGACCTTCTATCTACGAGACTGATGATCGCAAAAAAGGGAATGTTGTACTATGAAAACAACTTGGGTTGATCCACCTAAAGGGTGGGCATATGGATTTCCAAAGGCACTACCAAACCCACTTCCAGAACCATGGAGTTTAAATCTTTGGTTGGTATCGGAAGGCTATCCGATGGCTGAGTTGGGTAACTTTGGTGAAGACTTCAATCAATACGTGAGGATATGGTATACATATGAATGGGTAGACGATGAAGACGTAGACAAGGTTGTGGGGCGTGGTTATGACTGATATACCTAAAACAATAACTCGTGTTGAGGTTATTGACAATAATGGACGTGCCTATGGAAAGCACAATGTCAATAACGTATCCCTGTCACTTCAAGATGATGATCGTACACTCAAAATATTCGTAGAATTCGAAGATGAAGAGGAGATATCAATTGACTGAAGTATGGACACTAGTATTCATAAATCTTATGTTTAATGGATCGTACCATGAACCCATAGTAGAAGGTTACTGGACTTATGACACTATGATAGAGTGCTTTGAAGCACGATCTGTTCTTGGGTTTGAGTTTAGTGGTGTAGTGGGTACTTTCCCTAAAGGTACGCAAGCAATCTGTATTCCAAGGGTTGTCGAACCAACATAAATAACTTCATAGCTTATGGAGATTTATTATGTGGTACTACAAGGGTGAAGAATTTACTTCTGAAATGATTGGAGAATACATTGGTTTCGTGTATCTAATCACAGACAAATCCAACGGAATGAAATACGTTGGAAAGAAACTGTTGAAGTCTGTTCGTAAGCTTCCCCCTCTAAAAGGATATAAGCGTAGGCGTACTGTTATAAAAGAGTCGGATTGGAAAACTTATTACGGTTCATCTGATGCAGTAAAAGAAATGCTTGAAGAAAAAGGCGCTGATAACTTCCACAGGGAGATATTAACCTTATGTATGAAGAAGGGCGAACTTGGCTACCTTGAAGCTAAGTACCAGTTTGAACACGACGTATTATTACGTGATGATTATTACAACGGCATAATTAACTGCAAAATTCATCGAAGCCATGTAAAAAACTTGACATTTTTGATAGAATAGTGTATCCTAATAGGAATACAAAATAGAAAGTGACGAATTTATAATGATTATACTATTTAACGGACCTCCAGCATCTGGAAAAGATTGTGCGGCTGATTATTTTAAAGCTAAAGGGTTCAAACACCTATCTTTTAAATATCAACTATTCAAAGAAACTTTCAAACATTTCGACGTTAGTGAAGAATGGTTCATGCAAGACTATGACAATCGAAGTGTAAAAGAAAGACCTTCCGCGCATCTTGGTGGCATGTCACGCCGTGAGGCTATGATATACACATCAGAAAAAGTGATAAAACCTCGCAAAGGTCTTGATTACTTTGGTAAGAAGGTTGCAGAAGAAGTAAACCCAAAAAACAATTATGTAATATCTGATGGTGGTTTTGTTCACGAACTGTTTCCAATTATAAATAAAATTGGTTCAGACAATTTCGTTCTTGTGCAACTAACAAGAGATAACTGTGACTACTCCATAGATAGTCGTAGGTATTTTGATGGCAAAATAGTAGAAGAATATGTTAATTCTCACAAAACAGATATTGACAATAAATACATACTAGATCACAAGTTTGATATAAGGACGTACAGAATACAAAAAAATGGAAATGTTGAAGAATTAAATAACGCGGTAAGTTTGGTTGAAGTCCTAGAAGTAGAAGCACAAATAATTGACTGAACAAAAGAAAGATACATTATGGAAACAGTTAAACAAGCTTATAAAGATGGTATCATTGCCAACTTAAAAGAAAGAACTTGCGAAGTAACCTTCACCAAGAAAAATGGTGATGTGCGTGTAATGCAATGTACACTCATGGAAAGCGTACTTCCAGCAGCCAAAAAAGACGAACCCCTCACACAGAAAAAAGTTCGCGCCGTAAACGAAGAAGTTTGCGTGGTGTATGATGTGAATGCTCCAGGTTGGCGTTCATTTCGTTGGGATTCTGTAACTGATTTTAAACTATTGTAATTCGGAGAATTAATAATGAGCATGATTCATAAAGGAAATGTTGTCGAAAGCGAACAATCCAAAAACGCCAATGGTGGTACAGAAATGATGCGTAAGCGTCTGATAGACAACGTGGACTCTGAACTTTTAAGTGATGTTGCTATTCACTTCTCAAGACCAAGACATGTGCCAGAAGATGTTAATAAGAACATTCTATACTGCCATGACTTGGCTCAAGACCCAGAAAATACTATTTTACGCAATGAAAAATGGAAACAGTTTGACCATTTTGTTTTTGTTTCTCAATGGCAACGTGACCAATACAATGCTATGTATGGTATTCCTTTCTCTAAGTGTTCTATCATTCAGAACGCCATAGAAACGACGTATGAGCCACGTAAGAAATCTAGTGAACAAATTCGATTTATATATCATACAACCCCTCACAGAGGCTTAGAGTTGCTGTATCCAGTGTTTGATGCGCTGACTAAAGTACACGACAATATCCACTTAGATGTCTTCTCATCTTTTTCCATCTATGGGTGGGAACAAAGAGACGAACCATACCGTGAAATGTTCATGGAATTGACTGATCATCCACACATTACATACCATGGCGCACAGCCTAATGGTACTGTTTTGGAAGCACTCAAGCAATCTCACATCTTCTTGTATCCATGTATTTGGCAAGAAACATCTTGTATCGCAATGATCGAAGCCATTCGTTGTGGTGTTCTATGTATTCACCCTAATATTGGTGCTTTAAGCGAGACAAGCGCAAATGCTACAATTCAGTATAACTACAATGAAGATAAGTCTGCACATGCTAATATTGCTTATGCTTATGCTAAACAAGTATTGGACATTCAAAAAAATGACCCTGACTTTATTCATAAGATGACAAATACTGATAGGTGTCAGTTGTACCCACATAACATTGATATTTTCAAAAGTAATTGGACAAAACTTTTACTAGAATTGAGAGCGAATGGCTGATATAATTGAATTCCCTAAAATGAAGAGGATGGGTACACCACCCACCTCTGAGGACGATCTTGAAAACCAAATTACTGATTTTAGATTTGGTCTTTCTGAACAAGTCTCAGAAGTGATTTGGCAAACCGTACTCACAGAACTTATCAGAAGTGGTTGCAACTTCAGTGAAGACCCAGATGAATTTTTTCCAGCACTAGTTCTGATTTTAGAAACAATAAAATCATTGCATCTACAGACTCAAGGTATAGAGCATCCATTACAGCAATTTGCTCGTGATGCGATTAACATTGAAGACTTTCAAGTAGATATAATTGACAAAACACTTGACAATGAGGAAGATGTAGACTAAAATGGTCTACACAACTAAATAAAGAGAAATATTATGGCAATCCTAATGGACTTTAATCAGGTTATCTTAGCCTCGCTATTTTCGAGCATAGGTAATCATACGAACATTGACATTGATGAAAACGTCATTCGTCACATGTTCTTGAACTCTGTCAGAATGAATAGAAAGAAGTTTCACAAAGACTATGGTGAAATAATCATTTGTGCTGACGGAAAGAATACATGGAGACGTGAAGCGTATCCATACTACAAAGCTAACCGCAAAAAGACACGAGATAAATCTGATCTTGATTGGGGTGCAGTGTTTAACACAATGAACGTAATTCGTGATGAGATGAAAGAATTCTTCCCATATAAGGTGATCCACATCGATCACTGTGAGGCAGACGATATTATCGGTACTATTATTCACAAAGAAGGTACTGACTTAAATGTCGGTGGAGAAAGATACTTAGTCTTATCGGCTGATAAAGACTTCATTCAGTTACAGACATACGCAAACGTTGATCAATATGACCCCATTCGTAAACGTTGGTTAACTGATAAGAACCCTTCGCAGTTCCTTGAAGAACATATCATCAAGGGAGATAGCGGTGATGGTGTACCTAATATCCTATCGGCTGACAATTGCTTAGCTGTAGGAGAACGTCAAAAGCCCATGACGCAAAAGCGTATGGGTTTGTATAGAGGCACTACTGAGAACATGGATGAGGAAACTATCGCAAGATACAATCGCAACAAAAAGATGATTGACTTGCAAGAAGTTCCTCAGAAATATAAAGATATGATCATAAACGAATTTAACCAAGAAGAAACAGTTGGACGTCAACATTTGTTTAACTTTTTTATAACCAAAAAACTAAAGAACTTAGTTTCAGACATACAGGATTTTTAATATGGCAGTAAGACGATCTATTTCAGAAATCGTAAATCACGTACAAACACTTGGCTCTAAGAGTGAAAAGGTTGCTTGGCTCAAAGAAAATGACAGTCAACCGTTGCGAGTTGTCTTAAAGAATATATATGATGTAGGGGTAAAGTTTTTAATACCAGACACAGCCCCACCATGGAAATATAATGAATACGAAGATGAAGCTAAAGCACTTTTATTTCAAGAGGCACGTAGACTGAGGATTTTCGTTGAGGGTGGTGGTTACGACACATTGAAACCAATTAAGCGTGAACAACTGTTCATCAGTCTTTTAGAAGACATTGATAATGATGATGCTGATTTATTGGCAAACCATATGATATCGCATAAGTCTGTAAAAGGACTTACAAAGAAAACTGTAATGGAAGCATTTCCAGAATTAATCGAAGAGTAAAATAAATGGCTAAAAGTTTTAAGAAATTCCGTGAATATTACGATGAAGAATGGGGATCAGGTGACGATGATGTTCATGATAAAGAACACAGAATGAAACAACGACGTGACAGAAAGCGCATGAAGCGTGATGAGAAACAAGCAAACTTGTCTGTTAAAAAAGACGATTAAGAAAGTTTTATATTATGATGATGAATGAAAAAGTGATAATGGTAGACTGTGATGGTGTGCTATTAGAATGGACGTACAGCTTCTTTAGATGGATGGATACGCAAGGCTATAAGCCAGTAGACCCAACCATCTCGACTTACTGTATGGGTGCTACGTTTGGTATCACACCAGAGAAAGCACATGAGATGATTGAGTATTTTAATCAGTCTGCGGCTATTGGGTGGTTAACACCATTTCGTGACTCCGTTAAGTATGTTCGAAAACTAAATCAAGATCATGGTTATGTATTCCATGTAATTACATCTCTATCAGATGACATTTATGCAGGTAAACTTCGCAAGAAGAACCTCGAAGCCGTGTTTGGTCGAAAGATTTTTGAAGAAATAATCTGCTTGCCTTGCGGTGCTGAAAAGCATGATGCTCTTGAGCCATATCGTGACAGTGGTTGTATCTGGGTGGAAGATAAACCAGAGAATGCCCAACTTGGTGCAGAGATGGGTTTAGACGCATATCTATTAACATCTAACCACAGTAAGGACTTTTTTCACCACGACGTAACAAACGTTCCTAATTGGCATGGTATTTATAGACTAATTACATGAAAGCCTGTAAAAATAAAAAAAATAAATCTCACGAACATGTCGTTTCGTGGGAAATCATATTATAAATAGATGTATAGAATATAAGGAGCATTAATGCCTACCTATAGTTTTGAAAACAAAGAAACACATGAACAGTTTGAAGAAAGTATGCCTTGGGCAGACTTAGAGCATTATCTAGCTACCAACAATCATATCAAACAAATTTTTAATAAGTTTCCGGGGACAGTTGACCCGTACCGTCTTGGGATTAAAAAGCCCGATGACAGCTTTCGAGATGTACTCAAAAACGTAAAACATCATCATAAAAAAGATAACATCAACACATGGTAAAATCCTGATCTTGAGTTATCACAAGGAGGTTTCATGACAAAACAGCGCAGATTATCCCGCAAGGAAAAGCGTAGACAAGCTAGAGACAGCGAACATTTGGTAGGTATTCTCAACCAAAAATTCGCAATGCGACAGATTACACCATTAACAGTCTCTCAATCAGACCTATTCAACTCTTATAAAGAAGGAAAAAATCTCGCGGCAGTTGGTACTGCTGGCACAGGTAAAACGATGTGTGGAATGTACCTAGCAATGCAAGACGTCATGACGAAACACCAATACGAAAAGATTGTCATCATTAGATCGGCAGTACAAACAAGAGAACAAGGTTTTATGCCAGGTTCACAAGCAGAAAAGGCGGCTGTATATGAAGCCCCATATCAAGATATAGCAAACGATCTATATGGTCGTGGAGATGCTTATCAAATTTTAAAACAAAAAGGCATGGTTCAATTTATGACATCTTCTTTTGTTCGTGGTTTAACCTTTGACAATGCAGTCATCTTAGTTGATGAGTGTCAGTCAATGACATATCACGAATTAGACACGATCATTACTCGTGTTGGTGAATCCTCAAGAATTATATTCTGTGGAGATACTAAACAAGATGATTTGGCAATCAATCGTAACAGGGCAGATGTATCTGGTCTTGGTGAGTTTATGAATGTTCTTAAAGACATTCCTTCATTCAAGACAATCAATTTCACAGTAGATGATATTGTTCGTTCTGGTTTGGTTAAAGAGTATATCATTGCTAAAGAAAAAGTATTGGAAGCCGCATAATGCCCGAAGCCGCTAGAGGAGACGCAACAGAGACTGTGGATACAGTTCATGTAGCAACAGGAGATGCAGACCCAACTGATGGGTCTTTCTGTGATGTTGCTCCTATCGTCACATCAACAGATGTATGTAGCGGCAAGGTTTTCGCACAAGGTATTGGCGTCGTTCGACAGGGTGACGCCGTTACTGCCCATCCTATTGGTGGAACTTGTTCTACTCACACACCAGGATTAGCTGCTGGCAGTGGAAAGGTTTTCATAGAAACTAAAGGGGCTGGACGTAAGGGCGAAACATATAATTGTAGCGCAGAGATCACAAGTGGTTCAAGTAAAGTATTTTTAGGTGGATAAATAATTTTTTCTGTGGTATAATACAGAATCAATAGAAAGTTATATTATGTTTAATCATGTGAAGCACGACGTAGTGTTACCTACGTTGACTAGAAAAACAACCGATAAGGGACGTAAGTATTTTACTCCCGAAGGTAATGCATACCCATCAATCACCACTGTTTTAGGTGTATTGAATAAAGAAGGCATCATCGCATGGCGTAAGCGTGTAGGTGAAGAAGAAGCCAATAAGATATCCCAACAAGCATCAGTAAGAGGTACGGCTGTACACAAGTTAGCTGAGGACTATCTGAACAACGATCCAGATTGGAAAGAAGGCGCAATGCCAACTAATCTTTTCTCGTTTGAAGACATCAAAAAGATCATGGATAAACGCCTAAACAATATTTGGATGCAAGAAGTATTCTTATATAGTGATCGTTTAAAGACTGCTGGACAGGTTGACTGTATAGCAGAGTTCGATGGGCAGTTGTCCATTATTGATTTCAAAACATCTCGTAAACCAAAGAAAGTGGAATGGATTACAAGTTACTTCATTCAAGCATCTTTCTACGCCGCCGCTTTCTATGAGAGAACAGGAATACCCATTAAACAGGGTGTAATCTTAATAACTGTAGACCATAAT
>JAAHTG010001600.1_pt1 | contig 14841 bp, 35 predicted proteins | sample 6116081 | NCBI WGS metagenome assembly JAAHTG01 (sample SAMN13939989, study PRJNA603662) | sponge metagenome | isolation source: marine sponge | host: Mycale hentscheli | place: New Zealand | collected 2005 | reverse complement strand
TGTTTTTAATATTAACTTAATTATTAATATACAACAAATATATATATAAAATATATAACTACCAAATTAAATAACATTATTTTCATTCCACTCTATTTCTTCCCTTAACTCATCTGCTATTAATAAAGCATCATTACGTTGTTCTCTAAATTTGCTATTCATCATTTTACAATTAGCATAATGAGTTTGCAGGTTGTTTACATAAAAGAATATATCAATTAAAAGTTCTTGCATAATTACTAAATCTTTGTCATCAATATTATCATTTACTTTTTTATTTAAAAGTTTAGTAAATAATATTGAGTTATTATAAAAAGATAGGTCTTTGGTGTTTTGTATTTTATTCATCAATTTTAATTCTGTTGTTTAAAAGTTCTATAACACTAAATATAATGTTTTCTTTTTCTTCTTTGCTAATAGTTTTTTCTTTAACTCTTACCCAAAAATGAATTGAATCTGTAGGGTTCAATATATCTTTTATTAAATTGCCAAATTTTCTCATTGGCCTTACAACTTTATAAACTCTATTTACTTTCATAATATTCTTCATTTGTGTAATTAAATTCAGCGTGTTCTCTACAATCTGAACAAATATCTGTTTCCCAAAGTGGTAATGCACCACAACAATTGCTTTCTAATTCCATTATATTTCTTTTAATTCTTCTTTTAATCTGCTTAAATGCCATTTTTGCATCTTTGCTTGTTCTTTTACCACTTGATTAACCATAAAAGGTAAATCTTTAAATAATTGTTCAACATCAAATACTACACATTTATCATCTCCATAATACATATAAAACTCTCCATCGTTACAATGTAAAGAAGTAGTGTCATATACATAAGTATGTTTTTTTGCAACTTCTAATTGTTTTTCTAAATCTTTTATTTTTTGTTTGTCTGTCATAGCTTATGAATGTTGGTATCTAAAATTACAAATGTTCTTATAAGATTTTACTACCCATTCTTTTTGGTATGGTCTTAAATTGTCTGTTGTCAACAACATTTTTAATGTTGACTCTACATCTATTAAAGATGATTGTTCTTCAAAGGTTAGTTTCATATTATTTTTTTGCTAAAAATTTATTTATATCATTTTGAACTTTATTATATAAATCTATTTTATTTATATTATAAAAATGATTTCTTGTCTTAATTAAATGTTCTAAGTATTCTTTGTTTGTTATCATAGTTTCTAATAATTATATAACAAATATATATATAATATATTATACTGCCAAATAATCTATAATTTTTTATCTGGTGCCCACTCTAAATAGTTACATTTCTTACATAACCATATATAACCATTTTGAGCAGAACCTATGTAAACGTAATCAGCATTACATTTTTTACATTGTTTATTGTATAGCATACTTTCCAAAGTTTGGTCGTGATAATAAAGAATAAGTAGCATAACGACAGGGGTCAATGCAATGATTATGCTTATCCTCTGGTATGTTAATTAATTTACCTGATTTGTCTATTTTCCATTTATAGTTTCTAAACTCTTGAATAGCATTATTAGAATCAGATGTTATATGTAATTTATACCTTTTTAATAAATCAATACCTGCATTAATAGAGTCTTTACCTTTTATGCTTGGAAATATATTATGCCCCATTCTTCTTAATTCAGCTATTAATCTTGGCTCTGCACTATCAGCATATATTGGATTCCTTAATAAGTTTTGTTCTCTTAAAAACACATTAATGTCTTGAGTAGTCATTTGCGTTCTATATAAATGCTCTTTAATATATAAATTATAATCTTTACTATAAACTGAAACTAATGTTGTAGGGTCATTTGAGTAACCAAAATCCATTCCATAAGAAATTAATTTAGCATCCTCTGGTATTTGTTTTACCTCTATATAATTAAATATAGTATTTACACTTGTTGCTCGTTCTCCTAAACCATATATCTGCCAATATTGCTCATCTGTTTCTTTTAACCTTTCTATTTCACTTATTAAAGTATTTTCTAAATAAGGATTATCTTTATAAGTAGTTTGAAAGAATTGACAATCATCTCTCGGTATTACCTTATCATATAACCAATGGTATTCATCTGATGGATTAAAATCTCCTACTATTTTATCGTTTGTTCTGAATATTAATTGTTGCCAATCTTCCCAAGTTAACTCGTTTATTTCATTAGCATATAATAAATTCCTTTTTCTACCTCTAACCTTTTGTGGTTGGTCTAAACTAATAAACTCTATTAAGTTTCCAAATAATAAATATTCTGAATTTGATTTGTTGTGAAAGCCTGAACGATAAATGTCATACTCTTTAAGTATATCCATAAAATCTCTCATAACAGTAGCTCTAAGAGCAGGAAATGTCTTACGACATATAGTAATTACTTTGTCTCTATTATCTGTGCAATATTGAAATATAATCCATAAAAGAATATTAAAAGTTTTACCACTTCTGGTACCACCTTGTTCAATTACTATTTTTTTATTTGATTCAAGTAAATGTTCATAAACTATGTTAGTTTTTATCTTTACCACTTTTTATTATTTCTACTTGAAAGTTGTTAGGTATTCCATCTGCTCCTGTTATTTCTTGCCTTTCAACATAGCCTCTTGATTTAGCTTTTGTTTTTAAAGCAAATATTAATGAAGAAGTATCTCCATTGTTTATTTTTTCTACTAATTTACCTTCTAAAAAATCTAAAAATCTTTCTTTTGGTTCTATAGATTTAATTTGTTCTTTAAACTCTAAATCTTTTTCTATCCAATTATAATAGGTTTGTCTTGCTATACCTACTGTCTTACAACTAACTAATATATTACCAAAACTTTTTTCGTAAGCTTCTATAAATCCCTTTTTTACAATTTTTTTGTCCATTTATGTCTATTTAATTAAATTTAAGAACTCAGTTCGTGCCTTATAATCTTCTTTAAAACTTCCCATCATTTTAGATGTTGTTGTATTTGTGTCGTGTTTTTTTACTCCTCTCATTTCCATACACATATGTTTTGCCTTTAAAACTACTGCAACTCCTTTAGGTTGAAGTTCTTTCCACAAAAACTCTGCAACTTGAGTAGTAATACGTTCTTGGTTTTGTAATCTTCTTGAATATGTTTCTAATGTTCTTGCTAATTTGCTCAATCCTACTATCCTTTCGTTAGGAATGTATGCTATATGCCCCTCCCCAAAGAAAGGCGCTATATGATGCTCACATAAAGAATGAAAGGGTATATTAGTTTGTACTATCATCTCATCATATCCCTCTCCTTTAAATGTTGTACAATTCCATTTAGGTGGATTAAGAAACTCTTTAAAAAATTTAACATATCTTTTAGGTGTGTCTTTTAATCCCTCTCTATTCACATCTTCTCCAAAGTATTGTAATAATCTTTTAACATTATCTTCTACTGTTTCTTCTCCCTCCTCTTTTATTTCCCAAGGAAATACTATCCATTCATTTGTAAATTCTTTTTTTTTATTTATTAATACTTCAAATGGTTTGTTAAAACTTTTATATCTATCTTTTGTTGAACCACTATCAATTAAATCATCAACAATGACATCACAATCTTGTATATTATCAACTGCATTACCTATTATACCTGCAACAACCTGACCACCTCTTGGAACTCCCCAAAAATTTGCGTTAGGATATTTGTTTTTTATTTTAATTGCTCTTATAAATATTTCATCCCACGTTATATATTTCTTCATATATTTTTTTAATAATTAATCCAATTGATATTAATAATACTATATGTATTATGTTAGGGTGCCAATTATCACCACAAATTCCTAAAAGGTGTTCTAAATATTTCATACTCCTGTTTTTTTATTCCAAATTTCTATATGTAATCTCGTAGTGAAGTTTACATAATTATTAATTGCTAATTGTACTACGTTAAGTTTGTTTTCGTTTAATAAGTCTTGATTTTCTCCTGCAGGCATAAGATAGATTTTATTCTTATCTACTATATCATAATAAAGTTCCTTAACCTCTTTCCATTCTTTTAAATTGTTTATAACAAATTTAAATATAGTATGGTGTTTGTTAAGTTCTTTTATAATTTCTGGTTTAAATGTCATAACTCTATCATTACCTGAATTTAAAAGTTTAGGACTACAATTCCATAAATCAATATTAAGTAATAAATATTCATTTGGCATTATTGTTCCGTTTGTTTCAACCTCAAAATAAGCAAAAGGATTAATCTCTTCGTACACATACTTCATAAATTCTTCTAAACCTTTTTGTTGCATTGTTGGTTCCCCACCTGTTAAAATAATGTGAGCGCCTTGTTTTATTGCTTCTATACATTCTTTATCTAATATTTCATTAACATTTTTTGAAGTAGCTTTCATCCATACTTCTATTGTATCACATCTAAACTCTGCACCATTGTGTAACTCTCCATCAAATTGAGTTCCCATACCTCCACACATTAAGTTACATCCTCCCAATCTAACAAATACGCTTGGTATTCCTACTGTTTTACCCTCTCCTTGAATTGAGTAAAAAACTTCACTTATTGCTAATTTATTCCTCATATATTACTGTGCTTGATTTTGTTTCTGCTAATTCTATTCTTTTAATATTTAATTTAGTTTCATTTTTAATTCTATTAAATAACCAAATTGCCATATTTTCTGCTGAACTTTCAAAAGGTAATTTTCTATATGGCTCATTATGAAAATCTAATACATCACACAAAGGGTCATCTTGATATAATAAAAAATAATGGTCATAATATTTAATAATAGGTTCAACTAATTTATCTATATCACTAAATAATACTGTTACACCATCTTTCATTTCGCTAAACTCAAATATGCATTTAACATCATAAGTATGTCCGTGTAACCTACCACACTTTTCTCCTGCTTGTTTATTTCTATGCCCTGCGTAAAAATAATACTTTTTTTGTATTTTAATCATTGAACCAAATTTTAAAAATTTCTTTGTTGCTATTTAATTTTGGTTTAGGACAAGTTAATCTACCTTCAATTGCATCTTTTACTTTTTTAATACTTTCCTCGAATGTGTTATATAAATTTTGATTAGGATATATTTCAGGATAAACTAATCTATTTGGTAACACTGGTACACAACCTAATTTTACTGCTTCTTGTATTCCATAACCAAAATTCTCTTGTAAAGCAAAACTAACTACTACTTTACTTTTATTTAATAAATTATAATATTCTTCTTTTGTGTAATTTCCTTCTTGAGTATTTATAAAAGTATATGGTAATTTTTCTTTCATTAGTTCAAATAGATAAGGTTGTTTCTCATCTACATTTCTACCATTAAATATTACTATATCTTCTTTGTTTACTTTAGGCAAATCCAATCCTTGTTCATCTATTGGTAGTCCTGTTACTATTATTTTATTTGGGTTTACTATTCTTTTTTTTATTACATCATTTTTTATAAAATCACTTGCAACATATATTTTGTCTGTTATGTCAAACAATATATCTTCAAAACCTTTATACACTCTTTCCATATCTCTAACAAAGTCGGTATCTGTAAAACTTCCTGCGTGTAAAACTCCTTTAATTTTAATATTATAATTACTAAAATAATTTAAATATGGTATTGCTAACAGACTAAAATTCCATATATCGGTAGTAAATAAAGTATAATCTTTTCCATTATCGAATTTTTTCCTTTTTAATAATAACTTAATAAATTTATTAAACTGATTAAATTGTCTATATACAGTATTGTCGCTATCTAAAAAACTTCCATTAGATATTCCTTTTTTAATTACTTTAGGCTCTAAATAATGATAAACCTTTCGTTCACTATTTAAATAGTTTATAATATCTCTATCTAAATGAGTAGTATATCTTTGGTCTAAATGTTCAAGCGGTGCGTATATTAACATATTAATGCTCCGTTTTCGTTATCTTCTAAAACTTCTACTAATGAAGCTTTAAATTTTTTATACAAATCTTGTGCTATATTTTCACAACTTAAATTGTCAAACATTAGACATTTATAATTATCATCATACCATCTATAATTTAAATAATCAATAATACTTTTTTTAAATTTTATTATTTCTATATCTCTATCATTATGAGAAACATCTTTTATTACTCTAATATAAAAAAGATGCCTATGTAAATTTTTTAAATACATTACTTCCTCTATGTCGCAATCTTTCCACCTATGTAGTCCTTCTACATTTAACTTTACTATTATTTTAACTTCTGCCATTTACTAAAATTTAATGTACCTTGATTATATTCTTCATTAACAAATATTATGTCATTTATTGACCTAACATTATTAATTGCTAAAAATAATTTTATACCTAATCGTTGACTATATTTTTGATATTTTAAATATGATATTAAATTTATTAAAGCTGCTATACTTCTTGCACCTTTATGATTATCAAGATTAGAAAATTGTTTTGGATTAATTTTTAATTCTTCTAATAATTTAATTAATTGTATAGGTAATTTTTTTACTCTTTTTAATACATCTTTATAAGCAACTCCTTTCATTCCATTATCAAAGTAACTCAATATACCATAAACTTGTGATGATTGAATCCAACTACTACTATCTACTGAATGTATTGGTAATTGATACATTGAGGGATAAGACACATAACCAAGTCCGTGTATTAATCCATTAGTTTGTTTATAAACATCTTGAAACCTTTTTTTAATCCAATCTCCTTTTGTTGTTACACCACCTGCAACACAAATGTGTTTATTTTTTTTTGTTGCATCTTTTAAATAATTATAATCATCATCAGCCATAGTATAAACAAACATTGGATTCAAATCTCTTTTAATCATTTTTTCATAATTAACCTTACTTGCTTCATCATTTCCTATTACATCTAACATTACATACTTTTCAATTAAATGACCATATTGATTAATGTATTTGCAGTAGTTGTCTAATGTTAACCATTCTCTTTTTTGTTTAGCATTAAATAAAGTAAAAGCACCGCTATCAAGCATTACATTCATTGTACCTAATTGACTTTGATTAATTAAAGCATCACTAAATGTTTTACTCTTACCTAAGTAAGCATAACTTGCTAATATATTTAAATGAGTATTATTTAATTTCACAACCACTAAAATTATCAGATAATAAAGTTTTTATTTCATATTCTATTTTATCTCTTTCATCTATTAATTCATCTGGTATAGTAACTACTATAGTATTATGAGAATTTAAGTCAGGTTTGTTTACATCTTCATCAATATAATCTAAATCTCCCCAATCGTGATTGATAGTATCTAAACCCCAATCAGTAAGTTCCGTTGTATCAAAACTATTAGCAAGTATATCCCAATCCCACTCTCCAAAACCTACATTGTCTTTAATTATAAATTCCTTTTTTTGTTCTTTAGTCCAATTCTTTGCTATATCAATATGAACTTTATTTAATCCTACTTCGTGGCAAGCCTTTAATCTCATATTACCACCAAGAACAATCATATCCTCATCTACTATAATTGGTCTTTTTTCTAACATTTCAGGAAACTCTTTAATACTCTTAACAAGTTTTTGAAATTTAAAATCTTTTATAATTCTTGGATTATCAGTATTGTATTTTATTGTATTAATATCTACTATCATTGTATATATAACGTATAAATTATTTTTTTTTAAAGCATCAATATACTAATTCTTTTAATAAAGACAATTATATCTATTAAGTTGTTAATAATTTTAAAAGGCTATAGCATTCAATATATTTTTCTCTTGCTTTGCTTTTATACTCTTGTTTAAATAATTCGTATAGTTTTTTTGTATATTGATATTTAGTGGTACAATCTTTGTAATATTTTTCAGCAAACTTTTTACCTTTACCTCTAAAGTAGTTAACATTATCAGCAGTATCGCCCATAATCATTTGCTCATAAAAATTATACATTGCTTCTTGTTCGCTTATATTTAATACCTTTTTAGTTTTAGGATGGTAATTATACATTAAACAAGGAAACTGCTTGTAATCTTTATCTATAGAAATAATCATTACATTATCTCTACCAAATTGTTCAGTTAATGTAAACCAATATCTTGCAACCATATCATCTGTTTCAATACCAAAACCAAATTTACTTTGATAAGTGTCTTTTACATATTGGTGCATATCGTGCAGTAGCGGAGGAAGTGGTTGTTTTTTTCTATTTGCTTTATATTTAGGAGTAATTCTTTTTCTAAAATTTCCTTTACAACCATTAAATGTAATTATCTTTTCTATGTCATAATGTTGCTCTAAGTCATTTACTATCTTCATAAACTGCTCATCAAACTTTACTATAGCATCATCTAACTTTGTATAATAAGGAAGTTCATCAGGAAATTGTTTTGTCCTACAACAACTTGCAAATACTAAACTATCAGCATCAAACAACAGAATCATTCTTTATTTATTTTTTTATATCTTGGAGAAGATACTTTTGGTTTTTTATCATTATGAATAGTTTCTTTATTAATTATTTGTCCTTGTAAATCAAGTACTGTATAATTATGTTCAACTAATAATTCTATTGCTTTGTTAATTTTTTTTGCTTGTTGCCTATAATGGTCAAAAATTTGATTTTCAAATGCGTTATTTTCTTTATACATATTTTTATATTAATTCGTTTAATGGTAATAAAATACCTTTGCTTGTGTTATTATCTCCTCCTTTAACATCTCTTGATGTTCCTAACCATTTTCTGCATAAATCTTTTAATTTATCAGTTTTAATTAAAATAATATTATAATTAGAAATAATAAAAGCATACCAATCTGATTTTGTTATTGAAATACCACTATCTTTTCCTCTACTTGAGTATTCTATAAATATATTTTTGGTATGTCCTGATATATAATCTGTTTTAACCTCTATAGTTTTATTTTCTAAAATATTAGCTAAGTATTTTTCTCCTACTTGACCAACTTTTAAATCATATTTAAAATCAGAATTATATTTCATTTAACTAAATCTAAATCAAGTTCTTTAGCTACATAATTAATATGCTTTTGAGTTGTTTGCGACCAATAACCTAACTGAATAAGTTTATTGTCTTCAATAGTTGCTACGTGAGTGCTATAACTATACACCAAATTTCCTAATAAAGTTAAATTTGTTTTGTACTTGTCTAATTTTGTCATCTGTTAAAAGTTTAATCTTGAGTTAGCTAATAAATTTAATTTGTGTTTTCTGTCTCCTATAATTCTACCACATATAGGAGTAATTTGAGTAGTGTAGTCTTTACCTGCCTTAATAATATAAATCTTATTAAATGTTTTTTCAATTAATATATCCTCCTTAGCAGTAAAATTCTGCTTAGAAAGATAACCACATTTACCATTATAAGTTTCTAATTTTTGAAAACCTACATACTTACCATTAACAAAAAAATCTCTATGGTAACCCTCATTTTTAAATATATCGTTCATATCTTATTTATTTTCTATAAATATATAAAATATATATTAAATATTCAAATTTATTTTACTTGCTTGATTTTCTTTTAATAAATATACTGGTTTAAGTAATCTTTTTTTTGTCCACATAGTTGTATCAGGACAATACATTTTAATAGGTTTTGGCAATTTTAAAGTATTAAGCCAATACAAAAAGTTACCTTTAGGGTCGTTTACAAAATATAATTTTACAACCTCTTTATCTATTTTCATTAAAGAGTCATATTTAGATTTCTCAAGCATTTTATCTTCATAATACTTGTTTCTAAATTTCATTTCAATAATACAAGGCATTCCTTTACGAGTAAATCCACAGGCATCATAATTTTTAAAACCATCTCCTGTCCATTCTAATTTCCAACCATCAAAGTTTAAGAACTTTACTACTGTTTGTTCTAATTTTTTAATAGTTTCAATACCCATTTTTAAAAATACTACTTAAATCATTTATATATCTTTGAATGGTATGTTTGTTGCAGGGGCAAGGATAGTGTAATGGATGTTTGTAATATTTACTGTGGAATCTGCAAACCATTTTAAATTCAATTTTGTTGAGGTCTCCTGGTTTTGATATGAATGCTTCCCAATCTTGATAATCATCTTTACTAAATTTTACCATTTTTTAATTTTTATATCATTCCACTCCTCACGCCTTTTATCACATTTACAATCTGGATAAATTTTTTTCCAAATATATCTAATGCCTGTGTATTTTGTAAAATAATAAACTAAATCTCCTAATTTCATAATAATTTTTTTAATCTATCTAAAACTTTCCTATATGTATTATATAACGAATGATAAGGAATATTTGTCTTTCTTGATAGTTTTGCTACTGATTCATTACCCTCCAATAATTGATAAACTTTTTTATCATACCAATACATTTTATCTAATTCTTTTAATATTTTATCATATGCTTCTGTATAATTAACATCATAGTTGTCATTAAAGTAAGAGGGTTTGTCTTCTATATTAAGTATAATTATTTTTGATTCTTTTCTTTTTAAATCTATAAACATACTTTTAAGAGTTTTAAAAATGTAGTAATAATTATAATCATCATCATAATTAATATCTAAACCATTATTAAGATTTTTTTGTATTCTTATATACATTTCCTGTACTATATCTTCTGCAGTATCTTTGTTACAACCAAAGGAAGATACTATGTCAATCCAAATTTTATGTTTTTGGAATATTTTAGATAACAAAACTTTTAATCATATTTAGTTTTTAAGTGGGTCGTATAGGTCCCCAATTATTTCAGGTAGTCCTATTTCGTTTACTTTAAAACTAAACGTATCGAATGAGAAACCTCTGCTTCTTTTACATTTCACTGTAACCCATTCTTTGTTTACTGTATTTGCTTCTAATTCTATTTGTGTTTCTGTCTTTTTTTCTAAAAAACTTCCAAGATGTCCTGTAGGTTTAGAAGTTCCAAAATTACTATGTATTACACAAATTATATGACATTTATAATTTGATGACCATTCCATAATTTTTTGAATACAAGCATTAGATTCTTCTATATTATTTACATCTGAAACTAAATCTGCAATTCCATCAAGAATTAACAAACCTGTATTTTTAACTTTATGTTCTAAACAATATTCAATGAACTCAATTCTTGTTTTGTAATTTAATGTTCTTAATCCAAAAGTATGATAAAATTTAGAATAATCCGAATCGTTCATATCTAATACTCTTTTAAATGCCTTTTGAGCGTGCCATTTTCCTTGTTCAGTATCTATATGTATTACGTTTTTATCTTCTCTGTGGCCTTTTAATTCTCCTCCAAAATTATTTTTATTGCCTAAATAAACAGATGCTAATAACGATATAAAAAATGTTTTTTTAGTTTTAGGTGGTGCCTGAACAAATGAAAAGTTACCATAGGTTCCAATAGGTATTGGTAATAATAAATCTCCCTTTGTTGATTTTATTAATTTTTCTCCTAATGATAATGCTACTGGTGGATATTCTATTTTTTCGTTTGCATTAATTATACAATCTTCTTCGATTGATTGCATTGTTAAGTATTGTATTGTCTGTTGTTCGTCTAATCTCAATTGCATTTGTTTAAATATATAAAAAAAAAAGGGAGAAATTAATCTCCCTAATTAAATAATATTAAACTATCTTTCCAATAGTAGTATAATATTAAAAAGGTAAATCATCATTATTTGATTCAACTACTGTTTCTTGTCTTTCAGCTAACTTAATAATATCATTAGTCCAAACAACTTTTCCATTACCTAAATAAGTTTTTTGTGTTTTAGCTTCTCTTTCTTCTTTAGTTTGTGAATCCATTAAGGCTACGTTGTTTCCGTATCTTGTATCATCATTTACTGAAATAGTTAGGTTATAATAAACCGCACCATCTTTTCCTTTAATAAATTTTTCTTTAGGCAGTCTATCTACCCTAATACTTGCTTTAATAATTGCTCCCATATTTATATATTTAATTGTTTAATAATTCGTTTCTAATATATCCTGATAAGGACATTCTTTTTTCTTTTGCTTTTTTTTGTAATAATTTTTTGTCTTTTTTACTAAGTTTTAGTAATAAAGCAGCATCTAATTTATTCATTTATTTATTTTAAAATTTAACAATTCTTTTTCAATTTCTTTATTTATAATATAATGTTTTTTAATATCGTTAATTGTTTTTCCTTTACTTAAAGCTTCAATAGCATTTTTAAATTGAGGAGTATTAGATATTAATTGTGGTTTAGTTTTTGATGAAACTATTGCTTTGGATGCTAAATTACCATCATCATCAACTGCTTGTAAAGCTAATAAACTTTGCAAAGTATATCTTCTGAAATAAGTAATAGCACTACCTAATTTTTGTGCATCTAAATTGTCTGGTAATGGCATTGAAGATTCTACAGAACCACCATCTAAATCAAATATAATACTTCTAACTTGATTGTCTGTTATAGGTTGTATAAGCAATAAATTATGTTCTTGTAATAATGGCTTAAGTTGTCCTATTAAAGAGTTTATATCAAAGTATTTTGATTTATAAAATGGATTTGAAGCATCTTTGCTTATTGCACCAAGTTCGTTTTGTAATTTAAATAATTTACTATAAATATTTTTTTTCATAATGTAATTCTGTTTTGTTGTGAAACTTCTAATTTTGCTTTTACTGTTTCTATTATACCTTTTGATTTTTTTAATAAATCATTAGATAATTTTAGTTGGTCTTTTAATTTATTAACTTCTTTTTCTTTTTCCTTAATAATTGATTGATAAAAACCTACTTGTACAAAATGTTCTTCGTATGATATTGTTCTATTCATTTATATATATTTTATATTTAAAACAAATATATAAAAAATAATTGTAAAAAAAAAGGGTCAATATAAATTAACCCCTTTTCAAAGACAAAACGAAACAGAACTATTCAAATATAATTATAATAATTGATTTACCAAATTATTGTAATATAAAATCATTTCTTTTAAATCTTCATTACTATATTTTACTGTTTGTTTAGATTTTATAAGTAATTTTTCAGCAACTCCTTCGCCATATTTTTTTTCTAAATTTAATCCAAATTGATATTGCCTGCCTTGTTGCATTACGTTACAACCATAGCATTGAACTTGACAATTAGTAGGGTCCCATCTTGTTGAATAAGCACCTCTTGATTGAAAATGTCCGCATTGCATATTTTTTTTATAATGGCTTACTTTACCACAAGTAAAACATTCAACCATTTCATTATTTGCTTCTCTAAGTCTTATATATAAACTAAATACTGTATCAAGTCTTTTAACTATATTTTTTCTTGATATTTTTTTCATTTATATAAATAAGATATTAACTAAAACAAACAAAAACAAAAAACAAACAAATCCCCAAAAGAAAATAAAAAGAAAAAGAAACAAAATGTCCCTAAATTTTAAATTTATTTACCTGTTCCAACAAGCTTCCATCTTTATTAGGTTCTTGAAGTTTTGCTATTAGCTTTTTAAATATATAAAAAAATATTTTACTTTTTTAGAATAGATGCAGTTTTTTCTATACCTCTTGAAGTAAAATAAAATCCTAAACTCATTATTACAATTTGGCCTAACATATTAACATAATTGTCTTGTATGTTAAAATTACCAATATTGCCATCTGTAATAGAAAATATTGTATAAAGTATTAAAGAGAATATAGTTAATAAAGGTCTTATATTCTTACTTAACCAACTATCCGAAACCATATCGTTTTTATGTCTTAAACTGATTTCTTTTTCTAAATCAATCTCAGCTTTAATGAAAACTTCTTCCATTTCTTTTTCAAATCTTGCTTGTTCTTCTTTACTAAATACGTGATTTCCTATAATATTAGATAATTTTTCAGCAATGCTTATTCCTGAACCACCAAATAATTTAGCAAATATTTTTTTCATCAATTATAAAATTTAAAATGTAACACTATAAAAATTAAATAAATATTTAATTCCTCAAAATCTTTTTTATGTTCTTTTCCATAATAACTAAAACCAAATAAAGGTCCTATTAAAAATCTTTCAAGAATCGCAAACTCAAATTTCATTAACAATTTTTGCAACCTGTATAAGTATAGTATTTGCCTTTTCTTCTTATTTCTAATGCCTGTTTACGATTATCTTTTTTACTAACGTAAGAAACGTGAATCCATTGTGGCTCTCCTTTAATAGGATATTCAGAAATAACTTGGTCAAAATCTAAATTTTCTATAATGTAATCAAACATTTCTTTATTTGTTTTCTTGCCCATTGTTGTAATATCAATAGCCTGTCCAACTAAATGTGCAGATGTTTTTGATGCTCCGTTAATTCTTGAGTTCAATTCTTCTGAACGATAAAAACTATTTATTTTGATAGGGCCACCTACCCATTCTCTTAATGGTTGAAATACTTTTTCTGCTAAAAGTTCCATATTTTCTAAATGCTCTTTTTTAGGCTTATTAGAAATACCTAATTGTTTAGCAGTTAAAGAATAAGTTGCTTCTTTATAACTTATGTTTTCGCTTATTTTCTTCATACATTAAATACCATTTGTGAGTTGTGTACAGGATAGTAACTGTAAGCAATATTATTTTTAAAGCCATATCTATATTGGTAAAGCTTAACGTAAACGCTGATAAATTCATTACATACAATTTCATATCCTGAAAACTCATTATTCTTTTTCTTTGATTTCTTCATACGACCCATCTTTTAGGTCTATGTTAATTTTGCCGTAAGATTCTTCTAATTTCTTTTTAGCTTCTTCTTGTTTAGCAATTTCTTCAACGTGCATATGGTTTAAGCTATGTATTTGTGTGCTTAATAAACCGATGTCGTGTCTGATAGCATTAATTCTACCTTGTGATTCTTGCAATTCTTTTAATTCTTCTTTTGTAATTTTTGACATTTT
>JAAHTG010000307.1_pt4 | contig 14848 bp, 10 predicted proteins | sample 6116081 | NCBI WGS metagenome assembly JAAHTG01 (sample SAMN13939989, study PRJNA603662) | sponge metagenome | isolation source: marine sponge | host: Mycale hentscheli | place: New Zealand | collected 2005 | reverse complement strand
GGATCCAAGGTATCACTTACTAAAGATTATCAAGATTTAGAAGTTTATGGTGAAAGTTTACCAGGTAAACCTACTAGAACTTGGTCCCCTCGAGGAATTAAAACATACTTTTCAGAAGTCAGTGATAGAAATTCCATAAACATGAACAAAACTTGGTTAGTAATTAAACTGACTCCAGATCAAGATTCCTATAATAAAATTATGAAATCCTGGAATAAAACTAATATGGGTCAATTGTCTACTGCATCGAAGTCTAATGTAAAAACTCTTATTGCTCAATATCCAGAATATATCGAAATGGCTTTCAACCCAGGCAGTCCAATTTTAATACGCCGAGGTCCTAGGATGGCTGATTCTAAAACTGGAACGGATGCCGTTCCTGCAGATACCGATTGGCTAGAATGGAAATGGTCCCGAGATCATTCTTCTACAGTTGTTTCTCCCAGTTCATACTTTGAGTTTGTAGATGCTGAAGATCCACAATCAGGAATATATTATAACATTAAAACTCCTCTGGGATTAATAAAGATTCTAAACACTCCTGGCTCAAAACTAGCCGTTATACAAAATTGGTTTACTGAGGGAGGTATATCTATGCAATCTTTATCTGAGGATTTATTGATTATTCCTTGGCAAATTAATAGTGGTAATCCTGATTTTAAACCTCACGCATTAATAGATACTAAAGGAGTAGCCGTAGACTTTTATCAGCGATCTGCTGTGACTTATGAAGAGGCAGACTTAGAATTAGACTATCCCGATGCCTACACAATATTCTTAGACAGAGAGTCTATAGAAGTAGAATTTTTCAACGCCGATAAGTTGGCCAAAAAAGATCCGATTTTGTTTGCTCCTATTCCTTGGAACAATAATAAGGCTAAAGAGTTAGATCTAGATAAAGAATATTTGAAATTAGAATTATTAGTAGAGACTAATACGGACACCTATACTGGATTCGATTATGCTTCCAAAGATTTCAAAACAGAAATGCTTTATTTCCCTGGAGATGAAAGATATCTTCAATTAGATGAAATTACTTTTGGTAGTTCTGGAGAGATGACTAAGAAAACTATTGAACCTTCTAAAGTTGGATCCGGTCGATCAATATCATCTATAAAAGTTTCCAGTGATATGGATTTGGCTAAAATTGAATTCCGATCTGGAGAAGAAATAACTTTCCCAGATGCACTAAACAGATTCTTTTCCGCCGAAGAATATATCAATGGACAAACATTGTCTGGAGTAGGAATTAAAATGACTATTGAAAAGTATAAGAAACCGATTACTAATAATAATGAACTAGTCGGTTCCCTAAAAATAAGTCGTTCTATTAAAAACATTCCAGTTTCATTTTATGGCCGTATGGCGGATCAAATTATTGCTACTGATGGTAAAGAAGAAGTAGAGTTAGTCGGTTCCGGGGGACTAATCTATGAAGATGAAAGTGGAAATATGGTAGTTATATTACCTAGTCCGGATCCTAGCAAAGGCTTAGTAAAGTTTAAGTTGGTTTGGAAAGAAAAATAAGGAGATGATGGAAATGAGTGATGAAGAAATTATTGAAACCCCTATTATTGATGAGCCTACTCTAGAGGATGAACTTATTCCTACAGAATCCATGATGAATTCTATGATAGAAGACTCTATTGCCGATATGGTAGATGAAGATGAAGATGAGTCTCCTGGAACTATGAGTTCTGCTGTCAAAGATTCAGTGTCTTTGGAAACCAGCGTAAATAATATTCTAAAAACTTATTTGGGTGATCAACTGTCAGAAACTCTTCTAGAATATGCTGACATAGTTAATCCCGAAGAAATAGACTCTGCCGACAACGTATTAATATTTGGAGGACGCACTCGAAATGAAATTAAATTTGCTCAACTCCGCCAAGGTTCAAGTCCTGAAGGGGGAGTCGAAATACTTTCTGGTATTGAAGTCGGTTCTCTTTCTCCCAGCAATGCATTCTCCGATGAAAGAATTAGAAAAACTTTAGAAAATAAAGTTCTTCGTTTAAACGCTGGACCTAAGAGTGAGGATAAGAGGGCTGAACAAGCCCAACGGCTATCCAATATCCGCCGTTCAATTAATTCCCTTACTTCCGTCTTTGGGTTTGATGACCCTAGACAAGCGGAAGCATTTATCGCCGCTTGGTTAATGAAAGATTCCACTTGCCGATTATCTGGAATTCCAGGAACTGGTAAAACTACTGTAGTCGAGTCGGCTGCATTACTTATGGCTAACTCCTATGGATTCGATGATCAAATAAGATTTTATCCTAAAGATTCTTCTGATCCAGAATCAGAATTCCTTATCTTTGAAAACGGTCAACAATATGAAGCCTACCTAAATCAGAATAAGGATGGTATTCGAGATCTCTGGAATAACTGGAGATTTACTGAATGGTATTCTATGAATCCAGAACAACCCACTGAAAAAATTGCTAATCTAGATTCCTCTGGTTCTTATCTATATGATTTTGGTTTCTTGGCTAAAAAGTATTCCGTGATGGAGGGACAAGTTGCTACTTATCGCCAAAAACTTGGAAGTATTTCTCGTGATCTCTATCGTAAAGCCCTCTTAAATTGTTGGCTATACAAAGAGAAAGGAATTAATCCATTAGATGGTTCTGAATATAACATTTACAAAATCATGCCGATCAACCTAGGTCTTGAAGCCTTTGGTGCTGGTAAGGATGGAAAAATTACTGAGGGAGAGTCACACCCTAATGATCCTAATTATAAGGCTCAATTCACAGTAGATTATGCAAAACTTTTGACTCCCGGTTTAAAAGAAAAATTAACTGGTAACATGACAATGGCTGATTTATTACAGTCTTTAGACTTTAGAACTGATGCTGGCCGTAATGAAGGATTTGCCCTTCGTGAGTGGTTAATGTCTCATTACTATGATGAGAGGAGAGATAGAGGAGATGCAGGTCGAAGTTCCATAAAGGGAGAAATGCTAAGAGAGATTGGTATTGCTAAAATCGATTATGATAAGAGAGCCGATGAAGTTCTATATGGTATGGATATTAGACAAGTTACTAGAAAAGATCCAAATGATCCTGGAAAAACAATTTCTGCTTACGATTTCGAACCAATTCCAAGGCCAGTTGTTACGCAACCTATCAAGTTCTTTAACGAAGCAAACCGTTCTCAATCTGGAGTAGAAGATGCAATTCTAGGATTGATTGCTGAAAAGACTGTAGAATATCGTGGACGTTCATTCCGTTCTCCTTCTTTCGTGGCTTGGATGGATACTAACCCTCACCAAAAAGGAAACGATTTGGCTTTCGTAGATCGAATTGATATGGAACTTTTATTCAGCACACTAACTCTAGGAGATAGATATATGCAGTTGAAGTCTCAATATAAAGATAGATCTGTCAATCAAGATACAGATGCACTCAGCCAACCTCAAGATTTAGTTATTTTTGATTCCGAAATTGGTATGGCTTCTGATTCACCCAACCGTGCTCGTTCTATGCGAATTACAGATTTGATGAAACTCTGGAAATATATCGATGGAATACCTTTCACTAATGGCGGTCGTTCCATGATGGGCTATGATGGATTAAGAGACATTTCTTTGATATCAGTTATGTTTACTCAAAGATACATGACACGCCCTACAGAAACTACAATGGGATCTGATCAAAGTAGAACGGCTCAGTTACCAGATTCACAAAACATTCACAGCAGTCCTTTAATAGATATTTCAAAGACTACTAATCAAGATCTTTTAGAAGGAAACTCTCCGACTACCATGTTCGAAACAGATAACGCTTCGTCTTTTGGATCTATCGGAACTGATGGTTCTCTACAAGCACCCGCTTTATTCAAGAGAGTTTTAGGATTCAGGTTTACTAAATCTTTAGTAAAACTTTCTCGAACATTAGCCTTCTTAAGAGGAAAAGATTTCGTTACTAGAACTGAAATTTTAGATGCCCTTCCATATGTTATCGGACATCGTATGGGTCCTGCCCGTGCCGGTAATGACCCTAAAGGTAGAGATCTCGGAACTGTAACTGGTGGATTAGGTGTGCTACCTTCTGAACAAGAATTAATTAGAGAACTTTTAGTTTCTGGATATGTAAAGCCAGTTTCTGGAGATAGTTCAGACGATGGTTCTTTGAAGTTTGAACCTCTATATGAACCACAAGCGAATCCAAACACAAATTCTCGAAAAAATACATTACTTGATGTTTGGGATACCGTTTATCAAAGATGTATGGCTACTTTGGCCTCCTGTGATAACTTTGCTCAATATGAAGTCAAGATCCTTCGTCCATTAAAACAAATGTTAAATGGAGAAGATGCGGATAATGCAGAAAATACTACTCCTATTCATTGGCATATTGCTACTATGGTAGTAGAGCAAGAAAGAAAAGAAAAAGAACTTTCTCGATGTCTTCGAACTGATGATGGCCTAACTTATCGCCAAAGATATAACAAATACTTCCGAGCCATCAATATTCCAACCGATGTTAATGAATCATTAGATATGCAAGCCCCTAGCACTGCGGAAGGTATTCAAATTGATTACAGTTTATTAGATTATTATATTTTGAGATCTAAAATTGCCTCTGATCCATTGCTCTTTACTGATGATAGAACTTATTTACTTGACCTAGTAGAAGCACGTATCTCTACGTTTGCTGGACCGGCTTTCAATGTGGCCGCCGAGGATGCTATAGAAGTTCCAATTGGATACTCTAATTACTATTTGTGGAATGATTCCAGTCCACTAATTCAAGATTACATGGTTCATCCAAATCCTGGAACTTACAATATTTCCACATATAATGATGCTTTGGGTGCTTACGGCCAACTAATGCAAAACAGTAAGAAAATTGATGTCGCTGCCATAATCGGAGAAATCAGTTCCGAGGATGATACGATATTTAATTTAGATAACGAGGCTGCTGTAGGGCTTTCTTATGAAATGTCTAACCAAAAGATGCAAATTTCAGGATCCTATCTTCATCGTAAAGAAAGTGATGGATCTTACTTAGAAATAGATAGAACTACGGCTCGATCTCCTGGAACGTATTTGGCTAGTATGGATGCCATTACTGATAATTTCCGTGCTTGGTGCGATTCTGGAGTAATAATGGCTAGCAATGGCAGTATACAAAGTTCTAATGCAGATTTCGAATTGACTATGGAAGATTGGGAACTCGCAGTAGAAGCCGTCTTAGCCAACCCTAATCAAGATATTGCTAAATCATTATCAGATGCGGGAATAGATCCTACTTGGGAATTTGCTTTTGAGGATTCTGGTTTATTCTTTTGCTTCGATCTAGCACACCATAGTTCTTCTCGTAAAGCAAACACTTTACTAGTTATGATGAAAGAACAAGGATTGATTGATGAAGATGCTACTGATATTCCAAACGATAAATTAAAACTATGGGTTTGGATTGCCGCTAAAAAATATATAGATGACGATGCTGCCACTGCAACTTGGAGATACATTACTACTTATGGAATTACTAGTGGTTTCTTAGCCGATACTAAAATAATTAGAAAAGGAACAGGTCAATATGAAATGACAGTTCCGGGAACATTTGTAGCCGTTGATAGTCAAGCATTTTATGACGCTTGTGGAAAATCTAGCAATTGGTCCCCAGCAGGAGATGATACAGTTCCATTTATGGATGCAGGAAATTTGACCGAGGCTGATGCGGGAGCATACCACCAACTATTTTTAGGTGCGTTATTCCGTGCCAACCAGGGGTCTTGAATACATGAGTATTAAATCATTTTCCGATGCTCAGGCACAAGCCGCCTATAATGCTGAATTAAATGCACCGGCTGCATTAATTGATGCCTGGACTGAAATACTTCCTTTACAAGCAGGAACAAAATTGAATAGTGGTGGCTCCATTACTGATTTCGATATTGGTTCTGGATATCACGGCCCTGCCACTAATATGGGAAAAATCTTTATGCCCCTTCAGTATATACCTATGTGTATCACGGAAAATTATCATAATTTTGATCCTAGATTCGTAGATATTATGATTAAATATGTTGCCGGTTTCGTCTTGGCTCACGAAATAGGACACAACAATATACATCCTGGCCAGTCTGCCGGAGATTGGGCATCAGCAATTAAAGATATTGAAGTAGATGAATCGGATAAAGTTATGTGGATGAATTTTATTTCAGACATAATGGTAAACTATAATGTTAATAATGCTACTGCTCTTTCTGGAGGTGTATCTGCGACAGACAGAGAAAATTATATTCTAAACACTACTTTAGGAAATCATGTATCTATGTTTTTAAGAACTCAACACAATCCTGCCCATATGCAAGAAGTTTTAGATGCCAAAAGAACTTATACAGGAGTTCCTATTTCAGATAATCGACAAGTAAAAGACGACATTATTCCAGATGAAGATCCTCTTTGGCATTATTATAGTGGATTAGGAAGAGGAAATCAATATTTCCCTTCTTTGGCACAATCTGTTTGTGAAAAACATCCTAAAGAATATTTACAAGTTAGACCTCGAAAGACTGGAAATCCCGGAGAAACTAGGTTAAGTGATTCTAAATCTTATACAGTAGTCGATGTTGAAACTTATGATGGAAAACATAAGGATGAATTAATTGCAGAGTCTAATAAGAGAGCATCATCAGCACCTTATAATTTATTACCTTATTATCAACCCATTGCTAAAATTAAAATTGGTTCTGACTGGTATGACTCTCGATATTTTGATGACATTTGTCCATTATCTGGGAAAGTAATGTGGGGTGGATCTACATGGAACTATTGGTTACAATCAGAAACAAAAGAAACTTGGGATAAAAAGGTAGGAGGAGATGATAATCGAGCACAAATTGTTCATTTATTATGTAATGAGTGGGGAGGTCACTATGCAAATGAGGGATTTGCTGGAAAAACAGGATACAAAGCCGGTGATGCTTGGATAGATGCTTTTGCACCCGTAATGCACCAAGTTTTTAGATATGAGTAAGTTGGAGGAAATAATATGGGTTATGAAGATAATGCTTTCAATTCCAAAGCAGGAATAGATATTTTGAAACAAAATTTTAGATTAGTTTTTGCTCCTTCAAGACAGGATCCAACCCAGATAGAAAGCAAAGATTTACAAACAATTACTAAACATTTCGTATTAAATACCAAACAGATCATAAATAATATTAAAAGATTTGCTAAAGGTTATACTCCTATTAACCCTTCGAATGCTTATGAAAGTGGTATTTATGTTTGCCCTCATTGTCTACGCCGAGATTGGATGTGGCTTTGGGAGTATAAAGATTTAGGATACTGGGATCAAAATTCAATTTCGACTGGAAATCTAAATTTTAATTTAACTTCTGGATTTAGTAAAAAAGATTATAGATCAAATACATTCCCTTCTATCGCCCAAGTAACCTGCAATACTGTAAATTATTGTGCGGAGTGCAGCGTTACTAGTTTAGACTCAACTGTTTGCCCTAATTGCAGTGGAAATACTAAGAAAGTAGGTTGTGGTAAAGATTCATATGCAGTTCACTATACTCCACCAATAACTGCCTCCACTTATGGGGCTACTCAAATAACTGCAACTAACAATTCTACCCTTAAATATGTAGAGAAAAATATTTCAGAAACCTCACAACAAATCAAATATCAATCAGGAATTAGAACTGCTTTTGAGTATCAAAAAGAGTCAGTAGCCCCTAGGGAGTTCACAAACGATTCTACTGGTTCAAATATTTATTCCACTAAGTATCCTAATTTTGAACAAAAAAGAGTAGGAATTCCTAGTTTAGTAGTTGGATATTCTTCCAGTTCATTAATTAAAACCAATGATAATGGGACTATGGGGAAGCCGTTAGTTGAAAGATATCCTATTTCACCTATGCGTATGTTGATTTCAAACCCTCCAGCGAGATATAAATGTAATCATAGAGATCATCGGAGGTTCGGAACTGATGGCGGTTGGTATAGTAGTTCTGCGTATGCGATTAATTCTCGTAGTCTAGGTGAATCTTATTGGTGTGATACCGTAGATCCAGAAACTGGAAGACAACATGGAAATAGATTTACTCAAAAGGATTTAAGTTTTGGTCGTTCAGATTTGTTAAATTGCCGAATTACTAGCCCTAATCCATTACGAGGGGATGCAATCCAAGGGAGAACTTTTGGTGGAAAGCCAATTTATCGTATCACTCTACAGTATGAAAGCAATGTTAATTATCGTGGTAGCGACTCAACAAACCTTACTGATGATAGTAATTGGTCTAAACCATTTTCTAGCACGGTGCAAAAGTCTCTTTATTTGCCTATGGTTTTTAGTTTAATGGAAATCCCACAGAATGTAACCGAAGTAGATATGAATCCTGGCGGGCGAGAACCTTGTCCCAATGATCCAGCAATAGAAGAAATTATGGGAACTTTCAAAGCCGACTTGACAGCCCAAGAAGAATTGCCACCAGAAACTAGAATTGATAAAACTTTAACCGTAGAAAAACTAATTGATGAAGGCCGTCAAGATGTAGTAGATATTTTAAATGAATATGCTAAAGGATTTATTAATAATGAAATTTCTCCCTTACTACTAGAAAATACTAGTAACCGAGGTATTCTTTTGAACAAAAAATATCGTGGCTGGGTTGATTTATCGGATCCAATCGAAAACACCGGCGGATTTACAGTTCCTCGTAAATTATTCTTAAATAATAAAGTAGACAAAGCCAAGACTTGGTTAAAAGATTATTGCCGAAATACTTTATTTGATAATGATATCGCTCCATCTGGGAAAATAATTTTTGGTAGATTTGGATGGGCTGCTTCAGCACTGAATCGAAGAAGAAGTCAAACTGATGATAGAGTATCACACAAACCGAATTATAAATGGCTGACTTCTACTCGACATATCGAACCTAATATTATTCCGTTAATCGTAGGAACTAATAGTAGTATTACTACTTCTCAATCTCCTTGGAGTGCGGAGTTTAAGAGAAAATTAAAAGGCACTAAAGTTGCCGGATCTACTACACCGATGAAACCCTATATAACTAGTTCTCCTAGTTCATTCTTACCTCTCACTTTATTGGCTTACACTAGTTTACCAGTGGCCGGAATAGGTGGAACTGTCTCCAAAGCAATAGATACTGAAATTAAAGATCTTAATATGCTACACTTTGTTGCCACCGGTCTAACTTATGTAGATGATCAAATGATGACTAGTTATACCGTTATGCGTTGTGAAACTTGTAATGAAATTGTGGACTCTGGAGGAGTCTTACCTTATCGCATTGGCCGAGGAGAAGTAGATGCTGCTGGAAAAGTAACCGGAGTTAATAGGAACTTGACTCAAGAATACTTTGATATCGAACAGGCTCACGAAACTAATGGGGGCGGTAAATACAAACCATATGTTAGTCAGTCTGGTGCGAATATTTGTCCAGCGTGGGGAATCGATGAACCGGCAGCCAATAAATATGGTAAAGAAATGTTACTGGGTGGTTCTTCTACTTCACTAACTATTAGTGCGAGGAAATCAAAAAGTAAATAGCATAAGTTAATATAGCAGATAGAATAAAGTAAAACTAGTAAATTACAATAAAATTGAGGAAGTAAGGAAGGTCTTTGAGTATGGCAGGAACATTTGAGCAAACCGCAATTGTTACTAAAGATCCCTATGCGTGGTTGTCTGAATCTCCGATAGAGGCAGATCCCGCTGATTATCCTGAATTTGAAAATCCTTTGGAAGTCGTAGTTCGTGCATTAAATCAGATGATATTCCCTTCACCTAAGAAAATTAAATTTCCTGAAGAGCCGACAGGTCGAAAATCTTGGATGCCAGGTATTGATCCAGAATCTAGAGTAATTCCTGAGACTATTGTTCCGGGAATTCTAGAAGGCAATCCTCTACAAAGAGTTATGCAATATACTCCTTCAGGAGATCCAACAGAAGGTGAAGCCACCTTCATTAATTTTATTTGTGATTGTTCGGGTTCGATGAGCCGACCAGATATGGGTTTGCTGCCTAATGGAGATCAATGTGCCCGTTGGGAAATGGCCAGGATTATTTGTTCTAGCATTTTAGAAGTTGCTAAAATAGAAGAACACTATTTCCAAGTAATAGGATATGATAATTCTGCATGGGATATTTGGGAAGGTCCTTCTAATGATTACGATGCGGCTCTAGATTATATTTTAAGATTTAATGCTGATGAATCCTCCGACACTGGAGCCGAGGCTCCATTCTTTCCAAGAGGTGGGACTTCTGCAGGAACTGGAATGCGAAAAGCATTGGAAAACATGGAAAAGTTTGTAGTAGCGGGTAAATGGAAGGTTAAAAATTGTTATACCTTCGTTATTTCAGATGAAGATTTGTCTTTTGGTGATGCTAGCAATAAGTCTAACCGCACAGTTGGTTATTGGGATGAAAAGTTACGGGCTTATGGGCCAGTTTTCTATGCCTTTACTACTCAAGTTCTTCCCGATGGATCCGTAAATGAAAAAGTTTCTGGACAAATGGTTAGAGCAATTAACTCCTTAAGACAGCAATTAGACAATCATTATGCCGGTAGATATAAAGTAAGCGATTGTTCGACAAGTTTTGGATTATTTTATGATCCTATTACTAAGAAGACAATTGGAGGGGGAACTTTTATAGAAGTTTGTCAAGGAAGGTCTAATGTAGCCTGTGAAGGAGCATTTAGTGACAAATAAAATACTGAATTCTTTCTATGTGCTTGTTTAGATGTGAACCCTTAAATATCTGTAGGTCATAACTAAAAGTGATTATATGTCTGACATTACTCTGGGCGACCACATTAAATTTCCGGCTTACGGAGAAAAATCTGTATCTTCGCAAGTTGTTTTCGTTACTGGTAAGAGAGGTTCCGGAAAATCTTATACCGCTGGTGTGATGATGGAAGAATTTGATAAGGCTCAGTTACAATTCGTTTGTTTCGATGTTTTGTCAGCCCATGCGGGTATGGATGCATTACCTAATGTAGAATCTATCCGTCCTCGAGAAGATGAAACTATTGATATGAATTTATTAGTCTCTAAGATCGCTACCGGAAATAAATCTTTAATTATAGATATTGGAGGATGCACATTACCTAAGCAACAACTTTTAATTGCTGATTATTGTGAGGCTCTAATTGATGCCAAAATTGGCCACAACCATAATAAAACTTTAATGACTATTATTGAAGAATGTCAGGATTTCGTTCCCCAACAAGGACGGCCAGTTTCATTTTCACCAATTGTTAGACTTTGTAAGTTAGGTCGTGGACTAGGTTATGGTTGCACTTTGATTACTCAGCGACCTGCAGCCTGTAACAAAGAAGCCTTATCACAAGCGGCAGTATATCTAACGCATAATGTGATAAATAGCCGTGATCTCAAGGCTTTGGAAGAACAGTTGTCGTTTGGAACTGATCGAGAAAGAGTAAAAAGAATTCTGCAAGGAGTCAATGCGGCACAAAAAGGAGAAGTCGTAGCCTATGCCCCCGAATATTTCCGAGAAACTGGATACATTCGTATTGGTAAAATCCGTGGTGATCGCCGAGTTAAACATACGGGTGGAAACATTTCCGCTTCGCCATTAACCAGTAATAATGCCGAAGGTGGGGCTAATAGTAATTCTGGAAATATGCCTTCTTTCGCTCCTTCTGGAGAAATGATTGGAGACTATAGTAATTCATCCAATAATATTTCTTTTGCCGAAACTAGTTCTCCTACAGGACTAGTTACTTTAGAACCTATTAGCAGTTTAGGAGGAGCAGGTGCAGCCTCCTCTTTGCTAACTAGTAATATGGGATTCAAACCTTTAGATCCCTATGCGGCCTCGGAAATGGGTGGCGATAGATATCTTACCGACATGGATTTAGATTCTTCTCGAGAAGAAATTTTGACTTGGGATCCTCCAGTAACCTATGAGGGTCTTGAAGACATGAACTCTGATACATTTTTATCAGAGGAAACCAAAACATCATATATTAAAGGGCCTATTTGGGGCTTTGGTGTCGCAGTAATGATTGCTTCGGGTGCATATTTCGTAGTAAAGAAATGATTATATAGGTGATTTCCTTATAATCAGTCATGAGTTTACCGGTTGCATTTCAAGCCGGAGACTTAGTTATTATTCCAGAGGGTGAATATATTGACATCTGCGTCACGCATGAAGATAATCTAACTTCAACGCACACCGTTAAAATCAAAGACTATCTTAATATGTCAAATATCTTTTTTCGAAGGAAATATAATCTTCCCAAAAATTATGATCGGTCAATTAATAATAGTAGAATATTATCCAGAGGTGTGGAGTTAGTTCAACTAATTAGTCCTGTAGAAAAGGATAAGGGTCAATTAATATTTGAATCCGGAGATTGGCTAGTGAGGTCTTTACCCATAGAACATCAAACTTTATCAGAAGGAGTTAGTTATAGTTTAAATAAGTATCCAATTAAAAAATTAAGCCCTACAAAAAAGTGGATCAAAGTTGTCGCCAAACCAATAGTGTGGACGGATCAAGCATTTGAAAGATGGTATCCAATTAGTGATATTTTCTTTACTAGGATTCCAAGATTAGTCCCCTATGTAGAATTGTATCGGCCTATGAATAATTGGGATAAGAATACTTTTGTTTGGTGGGAAGTATACAATACATCTGATTTTAAAAATGGTTATTTTATTCCAAATTTAGAATACTTAGAAGATATCATCTTTCTTCCTTTCGCTGTTCAAATGGATAGTGACGATAATAAAAAATTAAAAAATTCTAAGGGACCTGGTTGGTTAGTAAAAATAAAAAAAGATAAATGGTGTAAAGAAATTGGATCCGGTAGAACCCATTTTCAAAATGAAAATTATTTACATATAGATACGTATCAAGAAAACGGCTTTGATTATTTTTATGTCCCTTTGACACAAATTTCTATTAGTTTCCATTGTCCAGTTACCTTTGATGAATCTTTATCAGTCTTAGGAAATGGAATCCCCTGTGAAATACAACCTATTAAATAGTCGTGCAGTAAATGTTCTAGTATGCGTATCATTGATAGAAATTCCATGATAAGGAATCTACCTAATACTCCAAAGATTGCAGCACTGCCTTCAGTGAACATAGTTAGAGATTCACTTCCTGCCCACAATGCTGAAGCCCAAGGATTAGTTGCCGCCGGTCCAAGACCTGCACCTCCTGTGCTACCTAATATGCCTTCTCTAAATATTCCATCTCCTAATAGTTATTCATTGGCAGACTTTGCTGCTGGTAGAGGAGCCGGACAAGGTGTTGTTCCTAATACGCCTTTGCCAGCCACTCCTAATGCTCCAAAAGCAATGAGATTAAAGTTAGACGCTGATTATGCTCGCCGTGATCAAGATCTTTCAAGATATAATTTGAAATCTTCTAACTGGACTCCATCTGCTCAGTATTCTAGGCCATCTCACACAATGGAGATTTATGGTGTCGGTCGATCAGTAGATATTTCTGGTATGAACCGCATGAAAGCAGAATCTTTTATGAGTAATGTCAATATTCATGGACCATCACACAATTTCGGAGGAGATCCAAGATTTGAAGCACAACACGCTGCTGTTAGACCTACTGCTGCACAATTAAGTCCAAACCACGCTCTACGTTCTCAAAAGGATCTTCGAATGACTGAATTCATGAGAGCCAACAGTGGTCCTGCCGCAACTATTTCTGGATTCGATAGAACTGGAATAGCAAAGAGAATGATGGCAGAATCTACGCCAAAAAGAGTTCCACTTCAAAATTTACCAGTTCGCCCAGCGGCTAACTTACCTAGTGCCCCTAGAGTTACACATTTAATACCTAAGTCTCATGGAGTAAAATTAGAAGCAAATTACATTGCACCTCCAATTCGTGGTGCAGATCTTGGTGGAAAGTTTAGTTCTATGTCTTCAGTATCTGGAAATATCGGAGTTCATCCTGGTCGTGCCTTCGGTGCTGACGCACATCTATTCCGCTAAACTTAGTAGAGTAGACATCATTAAATAGTCGGAACAAGCAATCTTAATCGTTGTCTATGCCTCGTTTAAAATCTGAAGCGATAGTTCGTGCTCAATGTGATGCGGGACTAGCCGCTTACTTAGCAGAAATACATAAGAAAGATTTAACCAGTTCTGCCGGAACTGGAATTTTTCTAGGAACTATTATTAGTGGTTCTATCTGGGGTGTCTCTAAAGTTCTAAATGAAAAGTTTGGACTTTTAGAATATTCTTTTATTTTTGGTGGTGCTTTATTATCTTCGATTTTATCCGCAGTATTAACTTGGAATAATTCTGATGGACAACACGAATTAGATTTTGAAACTGTTTGTGGATCATTAGAAGAATCAGACGAATCAGAAGAAGATGAAGATGAAGATGATACTGATGTTGAAGAATCTGAGGAGTATTATTCAGAAGAAAAATTACTCCCTACTAAAATATTAATGTAAAGAAGGTAAGTTATATGGAACCTAAAAAGAATTGTGGATGTGGAAAAGATCCGTGTATTACATATGGTGCGGAATTAGTAACTCCTAAGTTTAACGGCCATGATAAGTGTCTCGAGTGTGGTAATATTGCAGTGCCCGTGAGTGAGATGGATGGTGGAGAGATAGGATTGACTGACTACTACTTCTCTTGTGCTGACTGTGATTTTTCATGGTATGTATCCGTAAAAACAGATGAACATGAAGATGGAGAGAGGGCTTACGTTAGTAATGAAGTAGGATTCATAGATGAAGATGGGAATATACACCAAGAACCTCAAGAGTTTAATATCATGGGTCAACCTAATCTAGTATACGAGAAATACCAGGAGTGGGATTCTCTTATGGAAGCAGAATCCTT
>JAAHTG010001593.1_pt1 | contig 14891 bp, 14 predicted proteins | sample 6116081 | NCBI WGS metagenome assembly JAAHTG01 (sample SAMN13939989, study PRJNA603662) | sponge metagenome | isolation source: marine sponge | host: Mycale hentscheli | place: New Zealand | collected 2005 | reverse complement strand
CAGAAAATGTAATACTCGTCAAAGTTATTCTCCTTTTGCACCAAAGAATGCTGAAGAATATAATGCTGAAGCCATGAGTCCTCAAATCTTTGGAAAATTAGCAGGTCAATATCCTCAACCACCTAATAATCCTTTGCCTGTTGGCGGATTTATGGATGAAGGTTTTGAATGGACTGTTAATCAAGCCGAAAATAAAACATACAATCCTTATGAATACGCTAAAAAGAAGATGAAAGAAAATAACGAGAGAACAGATTTAATCCGTTGTCAAAATTGCCCCTCAAAAATTCCTTTCAATGAGTTAATTAAGATGGGTGGCGACCCTAATGATGGATGGTGTAAAGATTGCGCTAAAGAGGATTTTTACAAGCAAAGACCACATTTGAAAAATATGGAATCCGAAAATGAAGAATTTGGTGCTGAATACAAAGGAATCACTTATGATATAGAACAAAAGGGTGATATGTTTAAGGCAAGAATTCGTTATGAATTAGAACCGTTTCATGGAAAAACATATCACAACATAGTTACTTTCACTAAAGGTTGCACATCAAAAGCACATACCGATTACTTGGCTAAAGTATTGATTGATGAATTGAAAAAAGTCAATGGTATGACTGATTCATTATCAAGAGAAGTAAAAGAACAGTTCGGTTTGAAACATCATGCTATGGAATCCGAAAATGAAGATTATTACTGCACCAAATGTGATGAAGGTTTCAGTTCAATTACTCCTACTGATGAAGGGCAATTTTGTAATAATTGTTTGCCCGACTCGGCCACACCACATAATGAAATGGATGCGACTACTCAAAAAGAAGAATTCGGTTCTTCAAATATCGTTTCAAAAGTCAAGCATAATTGGTTAAATGGTCTTATAGGTCTTGGTGTTGGACTTGTAGCGTTTGATTTATTGAAAAAGAAAGGATATGTTGCTAATGCTGATACTTTAATTGAGAGTCCTAATACGGGTGATTTAACCCCTGCTGATTATGAAGAAATTGTAGTAGAGTCCACAGGATATGCAGTTCCTATTATTCCTGTTGGTTTAGATGGTTCATTTATGGGAAGTCGTTTTCACGCCCTTGCTACGGACAGGTATGTTTATGATTCGCCCGAAGGCATCGGGGCGCATAGTGATGTAGCCATGAAGCGTGATACTAATTTCTTGCCTAATGAGCAATCTTTAGTTCAAGCCTCCGAAGCACCCGGTCAAAGTCCATACAATTCTATGCAACCAAACGGTCAAGAAAATAAGGACTTTCCTTTAAGAGTCATTCATGAAACCAACCCTGTTTCATTAGACCCAAGCACCGCCTCTTACCTTCCTACTGACCTTTCGGGTTATACAGGACAACAATTTGTTCCTACAAGTGTGTATGAAGACTTGTTAGGTGTAGGTATTTCGGGAAGAATCCCTTCTTTTTCTCAACCTGCAAGTGGCGATATTGGTTCTAATCATTTTGGAAGCCGAATTGCTAATCCCGATATGCTTACAAATGTAAGAGGTCCTTTAAAAGAAGATGTCAATGGTGATTACACGGATGGAAGCATTACAATGAGTCTATCTCAATGGAGTAATGAAAACCAAGTTCAACAAATCTCGGACACGGAAGCAATTGTCGTTGAAAGAGGTTCGGGTGGCCGCAAGATGATTCGGAGGGTTTAGGCTTGAAAGAATATAGGGTCGCTATGGTTGTTACTGATTCATTTCATAATGATATTGACGGAAAGAATTATAAGTTCGGAAGTCCAAATAATGTGAACAAGAGTTCTAAACCTCTCATATTGTTTTACTTTACTGACAATTACAAAAGAGCATGGGATGAAGATAGTCCAATATCTTATGAAGACCCTAAGTTAAAAAACAATTCTGTTATTACAAAAATACAAAGTGATGGTGATGTTTTAGAAATATCTTTCTTTGATTATAACACCTTAGATGAAACGGAATTAAGGTTTGAAGTCGGTAAAGAAACAAGTGTCCCTAATGTAGTAGATGAAAATGACCATAGTAAAGAATACAAATTCACACCTACTAAAATTGTTTATGGTGACGGTTTAGAAAAAGGTTCGGCAGTCTATGAAGAAATTGTTGAGAGCGTTTGGACTAATTATTACATGAAAAATTCTAAAGAAGGAGAAAAAATACCCAAAGTAGCGGAATCTTATGAAGCCGAAAGCCATTCACATAGCAAAAGTTCTTACAAAAAGTGTGCTGAATGTTCCGATAGCATTTTTGAATTAGAAGAAGAGATTTGTTTTGAATGCAATTCCTTTAATGCTGAAACCTTTGAATCCGAAAGTAACTTTTTAGTAAGATATGAAATTATGACGGCCACATCGGATGAAAAAGAAGCAGATGAGTTAGGGGATAAGATTCTTAACTATGTGGAAAATGAATTAGGTTTTGAATCGGCTATGGAAGTTATCAATGGAACAACAGAAGAATCTATGGCCGAAACCTTTGAAGCAAGAGAAAACAAAGATGGGACAATCGTTTTAACGAACAATGAATGGGACTCTTGTATTCATTTATACAACGGCAATTATTTATGGGGGGATTTAGAATTGAAGTTAATTGATGATGGGCTTAAAAATGGTGCAAAGTTCAAGAAAGAAACGATTCACGGTTATGAGGCTTTACGGATGATTCACCTTTATGAGCGTCTTTTACGCAAGCGAAATGTGCGTAGTTATCCGAATCCCAATAAAAGGTATGGGGCTGAAACCTTTGATGATGAAAAAATAAGGGATTGGCTTAAAACAAATTACATGACCTTTAACGAATTGATAGAAAACCATTATACCTATGAGGGTTTGATGGCGTGGTTAGATGAATACCATGAGGAAGTCCATGAAGAATGGCTGAATTCAAATCGTATGGATGCTGAAACCTTTGAAGCAAATGCAAAAACGGGCAATAAAGTATATATCATTACTCGTCGGGGTGAAGACTATTCCGAATACCGTGAATTAGATGTTGCAGGTTTTGGTTCATTAACAGAAGCCCGAAAGAAGTTCAATTTACTTTTCAAAGAAGCAAAGGAACAAGACTATGCTGATGAAACAATTGCTGAAGCAAAGGATTACATGAGATGGGGCGATTATTGGGGAATTATGTCATTTAATGATGGAGGGAGGATTTATGAATTGCGAGAAGTTATCGTTGGAGATAAAGGCGACTTTTACTTTGATGCGGAAACCTTTGAATCCGAAGAAGATTATTTTGATTGTATTGCTTGCGAAAAAGAATTATCCGAAAGTCGTTTTACAAAGGATGAGGATGGTGAAATGTGTGATTTATGTTTCAAAACAAACGATGTATGTTCAGTATGTCAAAATATAGAATTACGGACTGACTTACATTACGATTCCACAGGAATGATGAAACTTTGCGAGCGTTGTGAAAAATATGATGAAAGGTATGCTGAATCCTTTGAAGCAAATGCAAAAACATTCAAAAAGCGTAAAATTGATGCGGAAACACGAAAAAAGGTCGGTAAAGCCGTTGCTAATGAACTCGCTGACGGGTTTCACGATATTATGTGGGCGGGATTAGAAAACGGTTATCCTATGACGGAAAAAGGATTTGTTGATAATGTGCGAATAGGTTGTGATAAATCATGGCCTCTTGAATCCGATTTTAGAGAAATGAGAATTGTTCTTGAGGGTAATGGATATTATGATGGTTGGAATGAATATGATTATGAAGAAGCCTATACCGATGAATACCTCCTAAAAACGATGTGGCCCGAATGCAAAAGGCAAATTATAGCGAGAGCAAAGAGAGATGCACCTAAAATTGTAACACAGGCGAAAGAAGAATACGGTGATAAATATGACAAATGAATTTGAAGAACTAATGACTTTTAATGCTGAAAGTAGTGAAGATTACGGAGAGGGCGGAACTGAAGTCCCTATGGGTAACTTAGATACTATGGAATCGGCGGTATCGCATCACATGATGGATAGTCCTATGGATAGTTCCGCAGGTAATCTTGAGCAATTAGGTGCTGAAACCGACCCCGTAGCCTCCGAAGAAGTTCCTATGGGATTAGAGAACCCTTTACCTTCGCCACCCCCTGTTGAGCCTATGCCTCAACCTCCGATGGAAGAACCCATGCAAGAGAATGTGTCGGTTGATGCTTTAGAAGAATACATGGACTCTCATGCTGAAGATTATACAGATGTAGCCTCTATGAACCTTGCTGATTATGAGGATTGGTTATTCAATTCGGAATCCGAAGCGGGAGAATTAGCCGTAGCCCGAATTGTTTCTAATTTTAAGGCAAGTGGATATGAAATCAAGCCTTCTTATGCGGCAGTCGCAGGTGCAACATACAGTCGCATGAATTATGCAGGTGAAGAACACATTGATGCTTTGAAAGCGGTTGAAAGAGTTCCCGTAGCAAATTTACAACCATTGGTTGTAGAAATTGAAAGTGAGGGTATGAAATCCCTTGTTGATAAAATTAGAATGGCTGAATCATTTACAACCGATTACCGAGCCGAAATCAAGGCTGAAATTATGTCGGAAATGAAGGCTGAACAAGAAATACTAAATAGTGAGCAAGCCACTTCTCGTTTTGAGGCCATGAGCAAGGTAAAAGACTATGCCACCCCTCTTGTTGTAGGTGCAACGACAATTTTAGGATTGTTTGCTTTAAAAATGATTAAGTGAGTCTTTAGATAACTAAACGGATAAAGTGATATTATGAACCTTGACTTGGCTATTCAAAATCAAGTATTGAACCGTTCACCAATGGAAACGGCTATGTATGGCGTTGCATCCGATTTAGGAGATGGTCATTACAGATTGAATGCTTACAAAGAAAGTGAGGATATTGCCGAAAACATTATGGGGACTGCGGTTGCTACATATACTCCACACCCCATTCATGGTCGCCCTCCGATTGCGCCTCAAGGTGAAGCAAAGCCCACATCATCTTTTACTCAAGAAGTGGGTGCAAGTTATACACTTACTTATGAATCCACTAATGATACATGGACTTTGAATAAAATGACACCTGCAAGTGGCTTAAAAGGCTTTTGGTCTAAATTAACAGGTAATGGTGATTCTACACCTACTCCATTGATTTCAAAGTCGGGTGCTAATTCTTTACATAGATTTTTGACTACAATTGAGCAAACAGACCTTCCCGATGATTTGAAGGCATCTATTGTTTCCGTTTGTATGAATAAGACAGATAATACAGGTATTCAAGAATATGTAACAGGTCATATTGTAACTTCCGATTTAGAAACAAATATGTTTAATGATATTTCTTATGAAGACCCTGTTTCAATTCTTGCTTCCGAATATGTGAAGCCAAAATTATTAACAGGCTCTACTCCTTACAATAATGAAATTGGTGACCGAAGCGGAAGCAAAGTGTTACCACAGACCCATATTCCTTCGCAACAAGTCCCGATTAACAGTCATAATTTAAGTGCATTTTGAATAGAAGGTATTAGATAGCGAAACAACACAATGAGAATTAACAAAGGTGAAAAAGAAATGTCCGATGTAATAAGTAAAACAACAAATGCCTTCATGGATGTTGGCGGAGAAAGCGTTGGCGCAATTAAGAGCGTCGTCAGTAAAGAAAATGCAAAAGAAACCTTCTCCAAGTCTAATTTGACGAAGATTGTTTATATTGCGGGTGGTATGGCCTTTGGAACTCTTGTTTCGGGCGCAATCATTAAATACATCCCATTCAGCCGATTCGGAACTCTCGGCAGGGGATTGAGAGGAATCACCACAATGGTTGTCGGAAGCGGCATCCTTGCGTATGGTTCAAAGGCTCAAGGTAACTTTTCACCTGCATTCACCGTTGGTGGAGGAACTATGGCCGTTGTCGGTGCATTAGACCTACTATCAATGACAGGTATGTTTGGTGGTATCGCAAATGTAGTTAGAGGTGCTGAAGAATCACTTTCGGGCTACAAGACAATTGATTCGGTTGAAGTGGATAAGACTTCTTATCAGCCTACTCAAGACTATGGGGCGGAAGGAACTACTGATGAAGCATTGGCTACTGCGGGAACTCCACAGGTTGAAATCGCTTCTCGCATGGAATCCGACCCAATGGATTCAGTTAGAGAAGAGGCCGCTATGGGACATGGTGTGACTCAATGGTTTGGAAGTGAACATTCTTCCTCCGCTTCACCACTTTTTCGTAAAGCCCCATCCATGAAAGCATTTAACGCTTCTACGGATGTGGGCGGCAACAGAACAACAACAGGCGACACTTCAATGGCGAATGTGATTGGCGGTGCATCAATGGCTGATTCACCCGCTACTACAACAACGGCTTATGATGTTTCCTTAGAAATGAATAATACTCCAACCCACACAAAGGAAATTGGCGGAATTCAAGATGCGTTTGATACATATATTTTACCATCTTATTCTATGCCAAGTGCGGGTGATTCGGGAAGAGGTGTAACTGAATGGTATGCCGAATCCAACCAAACGGGCTTCATTGGTCGCTTTATGGCGGGTGCTGAAGGACATGGAAGTGTGTTGGGGCAATAAACAAAGGTGAAAAATATGAATATGAATACATTAACAGATTGGACTACTACTGAAATGGGGCAAATTATTGTCGGTGCTTCGGTTTTGACTCTTGGACTTAGCACATTTGGCTATGGTATGGGTCTTGAAGGTATGCTTGGGGGCAAGGTCGGACTCGCTATGGGCGCAGTCGGTGTTCTTGTCGGAGCATCCACACTTATTCCTGCTATTGGAAAAAAATTGTAAGGTGATTAAAAATGATGAATATGAAAGGAATTTGTAATACTGTTGCTAATAAAAAGATGTTGTGTGCCGTTTTAACTACTGTTGGTGGTTTGCACATGGCTTTGACTGAATCTCAACCCGTTCTTGGGATGCTTGACCTCCCTTCCGTTGGTTGGTTCTCGGTTCAACATACGCTCGGACTCGGCCTCGTCTTTTGTGGCGGTTGTTGCTTAGTCGCTTGTATGTGATATTAGGTGAATACTATGGATATTAAGGGAATGTTATTGAATAAGACCACTATTGGTGGCTCTTTAGTCTTGGTTGGTGCAGTTATTACTTTCGGTGCTAACTTTAGAATGCTCAATAAGGTTCTATTTACTCTCCCTGTTGTTAATGCTGACATTACTCTCATGAGAGTCATGGGTGGAATTACTACTTTACTTGGTGTTGCAGTCCTTACAGGATTTGACCCACTATCAATTGAAGAAGAAGTTCTTTGATAATCTCGTTGTATCAACGGGGTTCGGGAAGTAATTTGGATTCTTTATATGATGTCGTCAATTTTATCAAAATTTCTAACAAAAAAGAATACTTTTAACTAAATCAAATTTCATAAAAATAATGAGAAAATGCGAGCCTTTAGATAGTCAAAAATCTAAAGAATAAATAAGAGCAATATGCTCCCCCACAAAAAATGGAAGTGAAAAAATATGTCAATGAGAAGCCAAGTATATGAATGGGCGAACCTTGCACCAAGCGGTTCAACCTCAAGCCTACGAAGAGGAACAAACGATATTCCTGTTTATGTTGATGCAAACCGTGAATACGATGTTTTCATCGGCGGTATCGGTAACAACATTACCAAACCTGCTGAAACAACCGCAACGCAATTCATCGTTATTGAAGATATTGCATCCACCCCTTATCTCGGCGGTGCAGTTCAAATCCGTATCAATACTACTGATTACTTCCAAAATCCCGATGTTACCGACCAAGCAGGTATCCCGGGACTTGCCTCACCTTACCCAAGAGGTTCTGCAACCACCGTTGCGGGAACTGCCGCAGGTGACAACCTTTTGAAGTCTTTTGACCTTTACCCCGATGTCTATGTGCTACCGGGACAGGTTTTCCAAATCCTCTTTTCTTTGCGAACTGCAACGGATGGCTCGGCTACTGAAGTCGTTGCCGCATTCGTCAAATACACTTTGTATGACGGACCCGACGCACTTATCGCAAACAAATTATTGGAACTCGGTGTGACAATCAACCCAAACAATGTTGATTGGTATAAGCGAACTCTAATTGAGCAACAAACACGCAGTCGTGTGGCCGCACAAGCGCAGGGAGGCGTTTGAGTAGGCTACTCACAACAAAAAAATGAATGGTGATTATTATGAGTATGAGAAGTCAAGTATATGAATGGACAGGAAGTAGAGGCACAGCCCTCACCGCCGCACAAGCAGGTAAGAGAATCTCGGTTTTTATCGGTGGATTCGGTAACAACATTACCAAACCTGCGGAAACAACCGCAACACAGTTCGTTGTCATTGAGGATATTGCTACAAGTCCTTCCGCTTTCAACGCCGCACACGCAACCGCATCTTATCGTGGCCTAAGCACCTCCAATGGTGTTTCAGGACCTCGTGCCTATGTGCAAGTTCGCATCAACACCACAGATTACTTCCTTGACCCCGACAATGTGGGCAACGATGGAATCCCGGGTGCCGCATCCCCTTACCCACGAAGCATCAACTTCCAACCATGTTTCAACCTTTACCCCGATGTCTATGTGCTACCGGGACAAGTGTTTGATGTGTTGGTAACTTTCTTCAATTCCGCCGCTTTCGCTGAAATGAAGTGCTTCACCAAATACACTTTGTATGACGGACCCGATGCACTTATCGCAAACAAACTCCTTGAGATGGGTATCTCCATCAACCCGGGGAATGTTGATTGGTATAAGCGAACCCTCATTCAGTCGCAAAGCGCACCTGCGCCTGTTGCTTGAAGTCCTTAACGGATTTTAAAGACTGATTGTAAGGTATTTTGATGCCGAGATGCCGAAAGGCTATCATGAAGCATTAAGAAACGCTCTTTCAACGGATTGTCAAACGGTAATGCTTAAATAGAGGCAACCTTTGGTTGTTAATGGTGGCTTACGGATGAAGACGAGGAAAATTTTACTCCCTGCCGCACCCGCAAGTGAACTCAAAAGGCCAACAGACCCTCCGTATCTTCAAGAAACAAGGGATGCAGTTAAGAGGGCGTTATCTAAGCCAAGCGTAAGTGAAAGACCAAGAGAATCAAATTATTGGGGATTCATTTACGACGATGATATTACTTTGGCCTTGATTTATGAGTATGATGAACAATCAAAGCCTGTTAAGATTTGTCCTGTTCCTATTAATCAAGACATAGCCATTTACCGTGATGAAATTATACAATCTATTGACCACCTTTATGGGACAGAAGCCTTAAGTCCTGTTGATATGATGGATTTGAATTATAATAATTTCCGTAATGTGATGGAATACATTTGTGATACAGACCATTGGGTTGAATTAACTTTGAAGGTGAAACATCTCGGAACAGGTAAAGAAATCGTTTCTACAAGTAAAGAAACCCCTTGTTATTTCTTTAGAACGAATGACACTTTGTATGATGTATGGTATGACCAATATGAAGAGTTAATAGAAGGTTTCAAAAATGTGCGATACGGAACGCAAAAGGCCATTACAGAAGAATTAGAAGGAGAAATTCAAGATAAATTGAACAGTATGATGAACCTTCAAGATGAAAGTTCCTCGCCTTCAATTTACGGAAGAACATATTTTGTTGAAACAATACACAACCCTAAACAATTGAACAATAAGAGTCATTTCATTCATGTATCATTAGAAGTAAAGTTATAGATAAAGATTCATACTATTAATCCTTATGTTTGACATTATCGTTCCTATTTTTCGCATTAAGGAATCATTTTTAGTGCGAGCATTAGACAGTATTTCTAATCAAGAATTTCTTTCTTATGAAGTATTTGTAGTGGATGGGACACCAAAAGCCTATCAAGACTATGATGCAAAATCATTGGTGGCTTCTTATGGATTCAATTACCTTCGTCAAAGTCCCGAAAGAAAATTAGTGGGCGGTGCAAGGAATCAAGGCGTTTCCGCAGGTTCTAATCCATACTTAGCATTTTTAGACGGTGATGATTATTGGTATGCTTCATATTTGCGTGAAATGGCTGAAGAGATAGCCGACGAAACCGATGATAAAGTAAGTATATGGACTTGCGCTTTGGACTGTGAGTTCCCTGTGTATAGTAGCAAATCGGGAAAGTCTGTAATCCATAAAGTGTATGGCTATTACCCCGAATACTTGCCCTTTTTAGAATCACAACCTTCTTATGCTTATTATTGGTTAATGGGGCATCCCCCTGCACCGACAGGAACTATTATCAAGAGGAATGTGTTTGAAGCGGCCAATGGATATGACGAGGAATTAGGTATCATTGAAGACACCGATTTGTTATTGAGAATTGTTGGCGACCCAAGAAGTGTAGCGGAAGAAAAAAGGAATCATTATAATTTCATTTCTTACATTGGTGGTTATCATTACATAGGCGAAGAGAATACTACAAAGCGTGGAACTCAAAGTGGCGTAACCGAGATTTCAAATGACATTCAAGAATACTTCAATGAAAATGGGCGAAAATTCCGTAAAAGACATCCCCGACCAACGATTCTTGATTTGCCTAATGATACACCGATAGGATTTTTAGAAACAACCAAAGGAGTTATGCGAGAAACAACATTGACTAACCTTTAGATACGCCTTAATCCAATGTTTAATTATGGCCGAAATTACAATTGAAACACCATTAGGAAAAGTTAATGTTCCCTACAATGAAGAGGCCGTTCTTGATTTAATTAGAAAGGCAAACAAAACAAACAGTCAAGACAATTCTATGGCTGATGAGGAAATTCTTTCATTTTTAGATGCGGAAGATTATAGCGAATTAGAAGAGGAATGGTTATTTTGGGAAGATACCAAAGTCCCTGTTATGATTTATGATTTTAACCATTGGTTATCCGAAGCGTTTGAGATTTTGGAAATTAAAAATTATGCTAATCGTGGGGAGAAGATTTCTAATATCACATATCAAAATTTTACTTATCCTCATGGTAAAGAAAAGTTCGCAACAAGAGCCGTTTATTATTTGAATCACAAAGGAACAGATGCAAAATATGTTTGGAGAATACAACCTCTTGATGGAGTCCATATTGAAGCAACACTTTTTACTAACTCTCAAGATTCAGCCGCCTCCCTTGACGAAGTAAGAAAATCGTTTGATAACTATATTAAGTCAAAAGGCATATTGAAGAATAATGTTTTCAATGCAAAATATCAATTCCTAAAAAAGCCGAACACTACATTTGATGATGTAGTATTATCAAAAGAGCAAAGTGACTTGATTCAAAAGAACATTGTAAAATACATCAGCAACCTTTCTTTTTATCAAGAAAGAGGATTGCCTACAAATAGGGGTGCATTGATAGTAGGTCCTCCGGGAACAGGTAAAACCTTAACCTGCGAAGCGATTATTAACACCATTGAGGCCACTATTATTTACATTACTGCTGACGATATTCATGAGCAAGGAACAATTGATACACTTTACACTTTAGCCAATGGTTTGTCGCCATCCATAGTGATTGTTGAAGACATTGATACGCTTGGTGGATTAGACCGCAGGGAAATTGGTAATCATCCATTACTCGGAGAGTTCTTAAATTGTTTGAATGGTGTTGAGAAGAATGAAGGAGTAATCACTATTGCTACAACAAATTATCCCGAACATTTAGACAAAGCATTGACGAGAGCAGGTCGTTTTGATGTAAAATTAGATTTCGGATTGCCCGATGAGAAGTTAAGAAGGCACATTTTGGAGAAGTATTTGGAAACCGTTAAAACCACTAAAATTGATTTGAAAGAAATTGTCAAAAAGACCGAAGGATTTTCGGGTGCATTCTTGAAAGAAATTGTAACCCTTGCGACCATTGAAGCGTTTGAAGAAAGCGGTTATACCTCCGACACAAAAATTAGTCAAAAGCACATTGATAAATCTTTAGAAATGCTTGTAAAAAATAGAGATGATTATATCAAATTAAAATCGGAATCCAATTCTCCGTTTCATGGATAATGTGAGTCTTTAGATAACTAAACCGATAACAAAGAAACATCAAGGTGTTTCATCATGGCAAGAAGAGGAAGAAAACCAAAGAAAAGTGAACCAAAAGAGTTCTTATTTGCCAATGACCCTAAGTATAAGGGTGTAGTCCAAAAGAAAGATAGCCCCCGTAAAGGATTGGTAAATAGTCCAAAAACAAATCTTTTCTCTTCAGCCGCAAAGTTCATGAATATCTTTCCAAAGGGAGAGAAAGAATTTTACATGACCCCTGTTAAGAAAGGAGAACGATTGGGCTATGGAAAATACCGTATTGAAGCCCATTATCCTAATTCTAAATCCGATGATAGAGAAAATTATTTGAATGATAGAGAAGGAAAAGACGCTTTCTTTAAGAATTCAAAAACCACAGGCGATAATTCATTAACAATTCCTCGCAAAATTAAGTATGACGGAATTCAAGGAATAGGTTATCACTTAGTTACACATGACCGTGATGGTAAGCGTGTTGAATTTATGCTTACCAAACCGGGAATTAGAGGTAATGGTAACTTTGGTGCTACTATTCAAGCGGAAATGTATTTGCCCGATATTAGCCGAACAAGAGCAAAGAAGGGCGAGGATGGAAACAAACTTCAGCATTGTCCTGTCACCGTAGGAAGTATGAACATTTCTGCCTCAAAAAAGGGTAAAATGAAGTTCACTAAGAGCAAGCCAAAAGGAGAATGTTCTAAATATGGTTACACAAATTCGGCAAAACATGATAAAGATGCGAAGCCTTTGAATCCTAAAGAATATGAAACAGGTTATAAGGCGGCTGAAGGTCAAGAAACATTCCTTACCGAAGAAGAATTGATTTATTTTTACGCTATGTCGGGAGAGGATATTGATATGTCCGTTTATCAACCAATTGATTCTGTTGAAGTAGATAGAACTTCTTACCAACCCGCCCAAAATTACGGTGCTGAATATGACCAAGAAGTTATTCTTTGTAGGAATTGTGGTTCATCTTCAATTGGCGGTGAAATCGTTCAAGAATGCGTCTGTAAAGGTGCTGAATCGGCTACTTATGAGCCAAGTAGTGAACCCGATATGGTTAATTCAATCGCTACTGAACCAACAAACGCTGAAGCCGACCTTTTCGGTTCTCAAGGCTACAATGATAAAATGGATGAGTCTATGGGTATGCGTGATGGAACAGAAGGCTCTATGGAGCAATCTATGAAAGACCGCCGAGATGAAGCCTCCGCTATGGATAGAAGAGGCCGCATGGGTCGCAAATATGATGATGTTATGACAATGGATGCTGAATCTAAGAATAAGTGGGTTAAGGGCAAGGATGGAAAGACTTATGTTCTCCGAAAGAAAACGGGTCGCATGGTTACTCATAATGCTGAATCACCGGGTGGTGCATATCCTACTTTAGAAGATTTCAACGGTATGGAATCAGTCGTTGTTGAACCTGCTTTGGGTCATGGTGTTGCTCAATGGTATGCTGAAGGAAGTTCGGCTACTTATGAACCATCTTCCGAACCCGATATGGAATCCCCTGCCACCGAGCCGACCAACGCTAACTTTGAAGCGGATATTAATTATGATGCAAAAATTAGATTGAACAATCCTAAAGATGCAAAATATATTACCCCCTCTATTGAAGAAGGAATGTTTTTTGAAGAAGGAGAAGGAATTCTTAATTCAAATGCAAAAATTGATTTGAATGCTGAAACCGACAATGGGAAGGAATGGACTATTATCGTTTATGAATATAAAGACGGGATGCACAGTTATGCGGAACAAGTCGTTCAAAGGGGCAAAATAACCAATGAAGAATTACAAAATGAGGTTGAAGAGATGAATGAAGAGGATGGGGGCGAAAGAATCACTTCAGCATACATTCGTGGTCATTTAACGGCTGATGAATGGAATACTGCAAACAGACTCAATTTAACTGCTGAAGGAGATTCGGCTACTTATTCGCCTTCAAGTAATCCCGATATGGTAAATGAAATCCAAACAGAACCTACTAATGCAAACGCTGATTTATTCGGTTCGGAAACACTTGCTGAAATTGAAGGACCTACTGCCGAAGCAACCGCAGGTGGGCTACATTCTCCTTCTTCTTTTGACATTTCATGGGAAGACGGAAACGGAATGTCCTCCGCTTCTATGCCTCCAAATGAAATCGCATGGGCTGAAAACAAGGAAACATACTGTGCAGGTTGTAAAGCGGCTGAATCGGGTTGTCATTGTTCCGAAGGTTATAGTGCTGAAAGTCTTGCCGATTATGAAACAATTGATTCTGTTGAAGTAGATAGGACTTCTTATCAACCGACCCAAGACTACGGTTCGGAATTTGAAGGTGAATTTACTGATGATATGAAGAAGGGTGCGGCTTACGGAATCGGTGCTTATGCAGGTTGGGCTTTTATTGGAACTGCGGCAGTTCTCGCTCTTGAATTACTTGGAAGAAAAATGGGTGAATAAATATGAATCTAAAGAATGTTTTATTCGGGGCAGGTTTGGCTACAATTCTGTTTTATGTATTTGATGAAGAATTTCAACCTGTTGTTAATAAAATAAAGGAAATGGCTGAAAAGGTTCATCCTACACTTGCTTTCAAGGCCGATGGAATGAATGAAGAGGGTGATGTTCTTATTGGTGGAAATCGTGTGTATCAAATCCCTATCAACAATGGCGGAACTGATGTTCCCGTAATCACCCCACTTGCATCTCCTGTTTCGGGTGAAGGACAATATGTAGGGCAAATTGCTTATCCTATGGGCGGGGCGCAAAATAACCTAAGTCAATTAATTGATGGTGCTTCTTGGATGAACGCCGCCGCTTATACTAATGCCGCATTCGGACAAAATTATTCGGGTCGGGGATTAGGAAACGAATGAATAACTTAGCGTTTTAGAAAATTAAAACACTATTGGAAAATACGCAGTATAGCGTTTT
>JAAHTG010001591.1_pt1 | contig 14923 bp, 10 predicted proteins | sample 6116081 | NCBI WGS metagenome assembly JAAHTG01 (sample SAMN13939989, study PRJNA603662) | sponge metagenome | isolation source: marine sponge | host: Mycale hentscheli | place: New Zealand | collected 2005 | reverse complement strand
CTGATATCGAAGGCGACAAAAGCCTAAATCTAAGCCCAAGCGGTGATCTGACAGAGGCTGCTCACAATCTATTTGAATTTATGCGCAGAGCCGACGAATTGGTCAGCAACACCGATGGGAGTATAATTTCGGTCGCCCCGGTTCCCAACAAAGGCATTGGTATCGCCATTAATGATCGGCTCGCGAGGGCAGCAGCACCGCGTCCCAACGAAGAAACAAAGGTATCGGATGATTAACTCGGATCACATTGCCAAACTGAGCGAATTCGTTGGCGAAAAGGGCACAACGACAGACCCCCGTAATTTAGAACCTTTTGTCACCGAGTGGCGCGACAAATTCATCGGTCAAACGCCATTGATGCTGTCGCCCAAAAAAACCGACGAAGCAGCAAAAATAATCCGCTACTGCAACCAACACAAAATTCCGATCGTGCCCCAAGGAGGCAACACCGGCCTTGTGGGTGGCGGCATTGCAGGTTTGGACAATGCTCAGGAAGTTTTACTTAGCACCCGCAGAATGAAAGCCGAACCAACCGTTAACCCATCAGACTTCACACTGGTGGCAGAAGCTGGATGCACGGTTGCCACCATGCAGGATGCCGCCAGCGAACAAGGCAGATTGTTTGGCTTGTCGTTGGCATCGGAAGGCAGTTGTACCGCAGGCGGTATTGCCGCAACCAACGCTGGCGGTGTGCATGTCATTCGCTACGGCACCACCCGAGCAATGATTTTGGGCATCGAGGCAATATTGCCGGACGGTACCATTATCGACGAGCTTTCTGGCCTGCGCAAAAACAACACCGGTTATCCATTGTCACAGTTGCTTATTGGTGCAGAGGGTACGCTGGGATTAATTACCAAGATATGCTTCCGATTATTTCCGCAAGAGTTGTCACGCGCTACGGCTTGGCTCGCGGTGCCTTCGCCGCAAGACGCTTTGAAGCTACTGAGCTTGTCACGTGAAGTCAGTGAAGACCAAGTCAGTGTGTTCGAGTTGATGGACAGGTCTGCACTTGAATTTACTTACCAGCATATTCCCGGAACCCGAGACCCGCTTGGTGACATCAGTCCTTGGTATGTTCTCATTGAAATTGCCTCCAGCGCGGAGAACAGCGCTGTTGATGACCGCATGCAGGCCCTGTTGGAAAACGCACTGGCCGATGGCCTGATTACCGACGGCGCAGTGGCGCAGTCACTGGACCAGCGAAAGCTGTTTTGGCGCAACCGTGAAAGCATTTCAGAAGCGCAAAAACTGGAAGGCGGCAGTATCAAGCATGATGTCTCGGTTCCGTTGGGGCAAATTGCGGTCTTCATTCAAAGCACGACACAAGCGTTGCACACATCATTCCCCGGCGTGCGAGTTACCCCGTTCGGCCATTTGGGCGATGGCAACCTTCACTTTAATGTTATGCAGCCTAAAGACGCTGACAAGACTGCCTTCCTTGACCAGTGGGAAGCGATGAACAGACTGGTACATGACGAAGTCATTGCACACGGCGGGTCAATTTCGGCGGAACACGGCATCGGCGTGCTTAAAAAAGCGGAACTGTTGCGCACCAAACCAGCCGCAGAAATTACAGCGATGAAAGCGATAAAAAAAGCTTTCGATCCCAACCACATTATGAACCCGCGCTGTCTCTTTGATTGAGCGGCCAAAACCAGTTAACCTATTTTTTTGATTGGCCCAATCCGCGTTTCTGAGCGTAATAAGCCTTGATTTCCGCCATATCCCTATTTCTATCGCCCGTGGGGTAAAAGATATTGCCGAAACCTATCTCTCGCTTATCCGCGTCCAGATAGGCCATAACGATGGGTGCATTTGCCGCAAACGCAATGCGGTAAAAGCCGGACTTCCATTTTGTAACATTGGAGCGTGTTCCCTCCGGCGCAATCGCCAGGATCAATTCACTTTCAAAAAGGTCGACCGCGACGTCGACCAGTGCAGCAGCATCGCGCGTATCACGAACAACCGGGATCCCGCCCAGCCAATAAAACAGTTTTCCTGATAAACCCTGAAACAAAGTATCTTTGGCCAGATAACGGACCCGGATTCCAAAGTATCCGACCAGCGCCATGAAAATGGGGAAATCCCAATTGCTGGTGTGAGGCGCGGCGATCGCAACAAATTTATCTATGTCGGGCGGAGGACCGACAACTTTCCAGCCAATCAGCCTTAGGTATGCCCGACCAAGAAAGTTCAACAACGGTCTGAATATAACGCTGTCGTATATCAAAGCTCGCATTTTTCCCCCTGAAACCAGCTAGCTAAAAACACCAGCAACTTGTTCAGACGTAGTTAGAAAGTAAAAGTAGCGGACAAGCAATGCTTGTCCGCTACTTTATCCCCCTAATTCCTGTTCAGGCAAAACAGGAACTCGGCTTTTAGCTTAAGTTCAGAAAGTCTCAGGCAAAAAACAATCTTGAACGCCTTAAACATAGCAATCGGGATGCCAAAAAATTATCTGTATTTATTTCAATGAGTTATAAAGTTGTAATAGATACCTGCCTCAAAATGGAACAAAAAAAGTGTCCAACAATGAGACATATCTTGAATTGATACAGGATAAGATATCGCTTGAAAAAATCAGCGATTAAAATGCCAATCTCTCGTAAGAGATTAGCAGCACGCCGATGACAGCTTTAGAAAACCCAATACCGTCCAACAGCCGGGCCACGATTTTTTTATCTCGTCGGGACACCAATTGTTCCATCTTGTCATAAGGCTGGTCTCTAATTACCGCCAATGAAGAAATAAACAACCTCACATTATTATTTTGCAAATAGGTTAGAAGCACATCCGAGCCCAGGTTTTGACGAGCGTGTAGCTGGGATAGATAATTTTCAATCTCAGCCTGCGGCGACATTTCGAGCGTCCTTGAAAATACTTTCCTGTTAACCAACGACACCAGATACGACGAGTAATCCCTCGAAATTCCGAATTTGCCAATTAGCAGTTCACCGTATTGGTTGGAAACTTTGAAAACAAGCTTCTCGACAACCTCAATCGGCAAATCACTCCGAGATGCCAATTTCTCCATCAGACCAACGTCTTGTGGAAAACGATTGATCACACGACTAAAGCTTCGCTCCGCCATATCGGCGGTATCATTACCGGACAATTTATCAACGGCACTGTGGCACCCAACATCTGCGATAGCAAAACTGACCGCCTCAGATATGCCGTTGCGACTGGCCACCGATTCCTGATGGCCATCACCGCAGCTTCGAACAATTTCCTCAAGCAGAGCATCGTCCATCGCCGCAGACGCAACCAGAAACGGATTGGAGACCTGTTCTATGTCTTTTGCGACAATTGACAACAGCTCAGGCGGCAGAAAAATGCAGGATACCAGCTCCGCTGATAACGCCTCGCGTACGGTCACTGCCACATCCTCAGCCAGAATTTTAGCCAGTTCAAATGCCGCTTTTTGTTCTGTTTCATCGTTGGAAGATGACAGGACATGGCCAACTCTGCGCGCAATATCTGCGCGCGCCTCCATTGCAAGATTGGTTAAATCTTCGACGTCAGTCATTGGACAACTCTTTACTCAAAATACCGCGCAGCCAAAGCGGGTGCCATATACACAGCTTTTTTCAGTCGATTAAGCCAATTCTAGTGCACAATCTTTAACAAATTATTGTGCTGACGCCGCAATCTGATAGTCACAACATAATTACGTTGCCGCCGAGGAGCCATCTGTTGCCACCAAACACGAGACAATCTGAGATAACCTGGAAAGAAGGTGTTCCTTTTTCCACTCAGTTTGATGACCCCTACTATTCGCTCGACGACGGCAAGGCGGAGAGCATTTTTGTGTTTGTTGACGGCACAGATGTGCTGAACACCACCGATGGCAAGGACCATATCGTGGTCGGCGAGACAGGCTTCGGCACGGGGCTGAACTTTCTGACCACTTGGCAGGCGTGGCGAAACCGCAATCCGGGTGCCCGCTTGACGTTCGTTTCTGCCGAAGCATTTCCCATAACCGCCGCCGACATGGCAAAAGCTCACAGCGCCTTCCCCGAGCTCGCAGAGCTGGCAGAGCAATTACGCGCGGCTTGGCCACCGGCGGTCAGTGGGTTTCACACCCGCAGATTCGACAACGGCAAGATTTCATTGCTGCTTATGTTCGGTGAGGCTACCGAAATGTTCTCGCAGCTGGATGCCGAAATTGACGCTTGGTATCTTGACGGTTTTGCGCCGGCAAAAAATCCAGACATGTGGACTGATAAGCTTTTTCGGCGGATGGCGCGGCTTTCCAAACCCAAGGCGAAGTTGGCTACATATACTGCCGCTGGGTTTGTAAGAAGAGGATTGGAAGCCCAAGGTTTTCAAATGGAGAAATCCAGTGGATTTGGTCGCAAACGGGAACGACTGGTAGGATCATTCCAACCAAACATGCAGCCTCCAAACATACAAGATAAAAAGCCCCTCACTTGGTCTTCCACACCAGCGTCAGACACAGGTCATGTTGTCATAGTCGGCGACGGCATTGCCGGTGCCAGCGTCGCATACAGCCTTGCACAACGAGGCTTAACACCCATATTGGTCGCCCCAGAAAACAGCCATAATCGCACCAGTATCTTACCAGCAGCCATATTGGCCCCCCAGTTATTGTTAGCGAATCCAGTTGAAAAAGCATTTTTCCATGCCGCATTCTTCCATGCAGTGTCCCACCCTGTATACAAAGATGCCTTTGCCAATGAACGCGGAACCAAATACCTGCCAACATCGGCGCTGGAACAACAAAAATTCGCTGACATCCTGACACAGTTCAAGTGGGGTGCCGAATGGATGAACGGCGACAGCGAAGGCCTGATTTTGCCAAAGGGTGGAACGGTTTCCCCGACTGCAATACTTGACACTTTCATGCGCGACGTGGAGCGCGTCAACCACAGCGTCGCGCGGCTGCAGAAAAGCCAACAAGGCTGGAATCTGCTCGATAATAGCGGCGACACCATCGTTAGCGCGCCGACTGTAGTGTTAGCCGCTGGCGTTCACACCACCGGTATATTGGCAGCCTCTGACCTCATTGGTGCGTCGGCAACAACAAATCACCCGTCGGTACGTCCCAGGGGTGGCCAGTTGGAATATGTGCCTGTGGAAGCAATCAGCAGCGTTGACGACGAAACAATAACTTTCGGCGGCTACATTTCAGCTGCGAGCGTCTTCGGCGACAGGAAAAAAATACGCACGATTGGTTCTACCCATGAAAAATTATCCTCGGTTCCACCAACGTCGCCCCAGCCCACCCTCGCAGCGCGAGAAGCGATTTTGACACAGTGCCACAGCACAACAGGCGCGGTCATCGACCACAACGCAGCTATGACATCATGGACAGGCATAAGAGCAACCGCACCGGACCACATGCCTTACGCCGGCCCCATCCCGAACTGGGCCGACCTTAGCGACGTGTGTGCCTGTTTGGCAATCGACCGTAAGCTACCGTTGCCGCGCGTACCAGAAATGGAAGATGGTTTATATTGCCTGATGGCTTTGGGTTCTAAGGGGTTTCAATATGGACCGCTACTGGGGGAATATGTGGCTGCAATGATATGCGGTGATCCCAGTCCGTTGCCACGCAACCTAAATGTGAAACTGCACCCAGCTCGCGGCTATATTCGAGACATTATTCGCGGAAAATCCCGTCAAATTATAACGAAACCATAACGAAGCTATAGAAAAAGAGCTGCACCTGGGGAGAAGCGCAGCTCTATGTAGTTAAAGGCTTACTGGGGGTCTCTATTAAAAAGGCGCCCTATTCTACTGGTTTGCGTCAGCAAGCAAACTTGGATTTGGCTTTTGCACATTAGCAAGCGCGTCCCGAGCGATGCGACTATTAGGCTTCAGCTTAACGGCTTTCTCATAGTCAGCGCGTGCTTCATCAAGCCTACCTAGCGCAGTGCGCACATTGCCGCGGTTCACGTAGGCACGCCAGTACCGGCGGTCTTCAGCAATTGCCTGTGAACAAACCTTCTCGGCATTTTCCAGATTTTCAATGGCATATTCGACAGCGCAATAGTTGTTGAGCGCGGGAATTAGGCGTTGCGCGCCCAAGTCGCCTCTAACGGCACGCTTAAAATACTTGGACGCAACTTCCAATTCTCCGGCCATCATGGCACTTGTCGCACGTTTCAGGTTCGGGTTTTCATGGCCGTATATCACCTGAGATTGGCTAGCGGTTGAAACAGTGAGCATCACACCCGCAACAACAGCAACTTTCTTGGCAAAATGTAACATCTTTCAGCTCCTCGCTTGGAATGGAAAGTCACTATGGCTTTCCTTAAATCAGCGTCGCCGGTTGTTGGCTCTGGCGGCGATAAACTGGATATGGCCCTTCAATTTCATATGGTAATTGTCAATAAATGTATTTATATTATACAAATATGAATACATAACGCTATAGGGAGCCGACATGTTCAATTGGGACGACTTGAAGTATTTTCTAGCAATGGCCGACGAAGGCAGCCTTTCTGCTGCTGCCCGAAAGCTCAATGTCAGCCAACCCACTTTGTCCCGGCGGTTAACTGCGCTGGAAGAACAAATTGGTTCAGACCTATTCGCCCGCACCAGAACCGGGCTTGAAATGACGGCTATTGGTGAACAGCTGATAGATCACGCTCGCCATATGCGGGATGATGTTTATTCGATTGAGCGAATGATCACTGGTCACGATAGCAGCCTGCAGGGCAATGTTGTGATTTCCTGTATTGGGATACTGGGTGCCGATTGGCTGGTACTCCATACCCGTCCATTCCGCGAACAGTTCCCCGGCATTACTGTTGAGTTCAAAATCGAAAATACCGCATCTGACTTACTTAGGCGCGAAGCAGACATCGCAATCCGTATGTTCCGGCCTGTTCAAAATGATCTTATTGCAAAACGTATCGGCACTATGAAATACGGATATTACGCCAGCAAAGACTATATCGAAAAACGCGGGATGCCTGAAAGCACCATAGATATTGCCGGCCACGAGTTTATCCTGCCCCATGATGAAATTCTGGCTCACACCAACAAATTCAACCAGCGGCCATTTCACCCACGAGGGAACATTTCCTTCCGGTCCAATAATCTGATCTCGCTGGCATCAGCCGTACGTGAAGGCTTCGGCATTGGCGCCTACAGCTGCATAATGGCCGACAAGGACACCAATCTGGTGCGATTGTTCGATGACCTGGTGGTGTTTAGCTCAGATATTTGGCTGGTGAGTCATGCGGAACTCAAAAGAAGCGCCCGCATTCGCGCTATGTTTGAATTTCTAGGCGACTTGTTTACCGAACACGCTGCCGCTTTTGAGGGCATACCCACAACAAAGTAATTATACTGGCTAAATTAGGCTGCGGGAACAGGATGCTTCCTTTATAGCGCCAACACCGCTTCCACGTCGTTGCCGCAGCCAAAATATGTCAAGCGGGTAAAGCAGCTGTTTGCCATTACAATACCGCGTCCATGCTTTTTTTCGTGGCCGGACTTGTCTGCCAAATAAGACTTGTAGTCAAAGCCCGGGCCGGGGTCTTTCACTCGAAATGCAACTTCCTGTTCGCCGCGAACCACCTCAACAGACGCATATCTGTGTCGATAATTTGCAGAATTGGTTCGACGCGTGACTTCATCACCCAACTGGCCGTTTTCAATCAACTGACCCTTTTCATCATGACCAATTTCAAGGCAACCATGCTCGATGGCATTCAAAAATAGCTCCGACAGGCCAATCGCCAGCGGCATTGGGTCAGCACTGGCCTGCGAAAATACTGTCGCGAGCTCTTGTGCTTCTTTTCGAGATGCAAAACGGTAAACACCTTCCACCAACGGCTCCTGGGCCAAGTCACTTTGTCCAAGTGCGTGACGCAGCGCTGAAATTCGAATAAAATCATCAGCTTCCTGTGCCAAAAAACGCCGCAGTTTTTTGGTACCATTGCTCGCATCGAAATACCGCACGCCCTCAAGCGTTAGAATGGGATCGTCTTCGTCGGGCTCACCGTCAAGAGCCACAACAACAGAGCCATTGGCGTCCCGAAACGCCTGGTCGACGAATGCAATCTTGTCTTGAGCAAATTCAAAACCCGCCGTGCCGTCCACAAGAACTACAGCGACAGTATCATCCGTTACAGCATCGTCCGATTTGTGTGTAATCGGTCCCGCTCGCTTAACAGCAAGACCGGCAGCAGCCAAATCATCATACTTTGCTTCAAACGGGCTATCCCCATTTGAAATAACAAAAACAGCCGGCCCGCCCTTTGCGGTACCAATTGGTTGCGCTGCCTCTGAAGGCATTTTAGATTCGTCTTTGCTGTTCACGCTCGGCGACATGTGTCGGTGAATAGCAACCGCCGTCAGGTCATCTTCCAATTGCTCGTTTTGAACCCTAAAAAACTGATCCAATAGCCTGGAAATTGCTGTACCGCGATCCCCGCAGTCGGCGGACGTTTCAATCCATTTGATCAATCCCTCTTCACCGAGAATGGAACCGTCAGGTTGTTCGGCTTCGATCAACACATCCGAGTAGCAAAACAGACTTTCACCCGGGTCAAGACGGTCAGACAAATTTTCATAAGTTGCCGATTTAAGAATAGCGACCGGCAAACCTGAACTATCCAGCGTCCGCGTACTGCTGCCGCCGAAGATTATCGGCTTCGGCGCTCCAGCACCGGCGTATGTCAGTTCGTGGGTCCGACAATCAAGAACCCCATAAAACATGGTGGCAAATTTCCCCAACTGAAACGTACCCACAAGCGCACTGTTCAGGCTGGTCAAAAACGCTGCAGGGTCATGTTTTTTGTCCTCAAAGCGCGCCATTGTTGCATGCAGACTAAAGGTATTAAGGGCAGCGCCCACACCGTGCCCGGTGACATCCAGAACGTAGATACCGACCTTGTCATCAGAAAGTGGCCAGGTGCCCCACAGGTCACCACCCAGTTCAGAAGATGCTTTATAAAAGGCCTCAATTGATGCGCCGCCAACCATTTCCACGGCATCAATAATTTCCGTTTCCGGAAGCAGCGAATGTTGCATCTCGCGCGCCATATGAAGCTCGCTTTGCATGCGGTCCTGGAAATCGCTTAAGCTTCTAATTAGAAAGCGGTTTTCAAGATGCATACACACTCGTGCCAGTAACTCTGGGTGATTGATCGGTTTGGAGACAAAGTCCGTTGCCCCCACTGCAAATACCTCGACTCTTTCCTCAGCAGTTTCAGAGGCTGATTGGACCAAAATTGGCAGGTTCGCTGTTGCCGGTTCGGCGCGCAATTGCCGACACACATCATAACCAGACAAGCGCGGCATATTAATATCAAGGATAACCAGGTCCGGCATGGAACTAGCTATTTGCTTTAACGCATCGTCACCGTCTTCCGCATAACTAACATTGGCAAAGCCGCCACGATGAAGGCACATGCCAATCATTTTCCGCATCAACGGCATGTCATCAACAACTAGAATGTGGGCGCTACTAACGCCCTCAGGCAAGGCAGCGTTGCGACCGGGAACCGGCATTTTGTCATTCGAAGGTGATTTTGTCACAGGCTTGCAGCGGTGCAGTAGTTACATTAACCAGCCAATAGTTCAGAAAGTTTGGTAAGTTTCAACATACTGGCAACATGGCCCTGAGCACCGGTTACGCTCAACTTCCAACCAGCGGTGTCTGTCTGTTCTTTGGCTATCAAAAACATACCCAGGCCCGCGGAATCAACCATACCCACTTCGGTCAGGTCAAAAACACAGGTTGCAACAGTATTGTCTGCCAATTCTTTCAATATCTGGCGAAAGCTAACATTTTCCGAAAAGGTAATGTCGCCTTTAAAAATGACGGTGGTGTTATCATCGTCGCTAACAATGCGGTATTCCATAATATTCCCCTCGAATCTAAACCGTTGTAACTAATACTTTATCTAAACTAATGCATCGCGCTCCAAGGGCATAGCCTTGTTTACCGTTCTAGTCTGTTTGACAATGACAGTAAGCACGAAATCTTAAGCTAAATTTAACATGGCGCTTTAAGTTGCATATCAACGCCCTTGATAACTGTGCCGCATTTCCGTTCGCGAAACAATCAATAGCTGTATCTATGCGACTTTACTGTCAGGGTGAAACTGCCGGGTAAGCCGGACGAACACAATCAACAATAACATTACTAGCAATCCGCCGGTTAAAAACGGTGTCGTATGATGAAAGTCATACATCAAGCCGGCTACCATCGGTCCAAAGGATCTACCCAAAGCCTGCATGGATTGCACAACACCCAGAACCGCGCCTTTTTCGTGATCCTCCGCTTCATGCGACGCAAGCGACATGCTGGACGCATTGAATAACGCGGTTCCCACGAATGTGAATAAAATACTGACATATAACCAGGTCGATGACGGCGACAGCCCCAACATAAGCAAGCCGACGGCCATCAAAATCAGCCCCACTAAAACCAGTTTCCGTTCGCCCAACCTGTTCGCAAGCGGGCCAACCAACCCACCCTGAACAACGACCAAGATAATGCCGACAAAAATGAACACATTGCGCAGCTCCGGCGGACCCCAGCTGAATTGATCTTTTACATAGATCGGCACGACTGACTCCAGTAGGGCCAAACAGAAAGTAAAAGCTAATATCAAAAAACAAAGTTTCAACAATGCCGGGTGTCTGGCTATTTTCCTAAAGGCGTCCAATCGACCTGCCACTGGCAGTGATGCGTCCGCACGACCACTGTTATCTCCATGAACCGCATCCGGCGTGCGGCTTTCCTTAAAGAAAAACAATACAGCAAACGCCCCAAGTAAACAGGCCGCTGCCGACGCGGTTGCAGGAGCAACAATAGATGCTGCTTCAGCGGTTTTCCCGGCAATGGAGCCGCCAATAGCCGTTCCGCAAACAAAGGCCATTCCAATTGATGCACCTACCAAGCCCATGCCCTTGGTTCTGGTCTCAGCGGTTGTTAAATCGGCGACCGCAGCGACAATCACGGCTAGTGCACCGGCACAAGCTCCTGCCCAAACCATCGTCAAAAAAAGAACAATCACATTGCTGGCAAAAAGCGACATCGAAAAATAGGCTGCGCTGGCCATAAACATAGCTCCGCATAGTACTTTTTTGCGGCCAACTTGATCTGACAGCCTGCCCCACTGCGGACCGCCAAAAAACTGCGCCAAACTATAGGCTGCTAAAATCGGTGTGGAGTAGCTGGGGCTAATACCCATATTGCCCAGCACGTATAAAATACTTGGCAACAACATGGCAAAACTGCCCATGATTACGAAAACTGAGCCAAACAAAATGGGCACTATCTACCTGCCTTAAAACTAACGATCCAAACCGTGTTGTAGACCACACGCCTTGCCACCTGACAAGAAGCTTAGATGGTTTTCTCTGGGAAAATGCTATTGACGGCAAATATGCAAACCGATGGCAATTTAGTCAGGCTTTTCAAGTGATGCCCTGGCTTCCTTCATTTTCTCAGCCAGCACAGCCTCAATGGATTGACTGGTTACTATCTTGCCAGCAGCTTCCAGGTCCTGAAGTGCTTTTCGAATTAAATCGGTGTCGCCGATCTCGCTATCGTCAGCCAACACCACCGACTGGGCATAATCAACTGCCGCATTGCCGGTCAGGCCAATCTCACCAGCCAGCCATATACCAAACAACTGGTTGCGGCGTATCCGGGTTGGGTCCGGAACCTTGGACGGTTGATCGTCCGCCAAAATATCCTGGTTTTCCTTCAAAATTGCCGCCTTAGCTTTTTCTTCCTCTGCTATTCTAAGTTTGCGGTTTTCTTCGGCAAGTTTCTTCAGTTCATCAAGCGCGCTTTGATCATCAGATGTATCGGTAATGTTTCCAGATTCTTTGCGTAACGCCTCGCGTCGTTGAATATCTTTTGCCTGCTGCGCCAACGCTTTTTCATCGCGAGTATCGCGTATCGCCTGCTCTTCTGTCTCGATTTCGGCTTTTGCCGCTTGCCACTCGGCGATTTTTTCATCCAGATAAGCAACTAAACCGGTTGACCGAGCACCAACGCGCTTGGCTTCATAAGCAATATTTATGGCCCTCGTGTATAGGCCCAGTGCGGCCACCGCTTCAGCGTGATCCGCGACGACAATTGCCTCACCTGGCAAGGCCTCTATCGCTTTTTCAAGGAAGGGTATCGCCGCCTCGGCATCACCTGTTTCCAATAAAGCGCGACCATACATTGCAGCAACTTGCGGGTCTTCACTCGAATACTCGCTCAATATATCCAAATCGGCCCGGGCGCTGGGGTAATCCTCCAGAATGATATAGGTAAATGCCCGGTTTTTCAGCGCAGATTGGTAAGCTGGCACCTTGTCAATTGCGGCGCTGTATGCTTCAATTGCTTGCTGATATTTTTGCTGCCTGTGCAACACTGCCCCCTGCAGGTTTGCCACTGCCGCGCTTTCAGGGTCTACTAGCAATAATTCGTCCAAAACTGCGCTAGCCTGATCCAGCCGCCCAGCAGTAAGAAGCATATTTGCCTTACTCATCAAACTCTCGGTGTCTCGGGTGCCACTTGCATACATCGCATCAAGAAGTGCTGTCGCACCTTCAAGGTCATTGTCCAAAAAGCGCGCAAACGCCGCACGTTTCTTCAAAGCATTAATAGTTTCAACACCGGGTGCGCCGTCTTTTTCTGCCAATTCCAACGCTTTTTCAATGTAACGACGGGCCGTGCGCATATCGCCGGTTCCAATTGCTGCAGATGTCGCATGAATCAGCGCGGTTATATTGTTGCCAGCATCGGCAAGCGGCTTCAACACTTCTAGCGCGCCGCTGGTCTGGCCTATTTTTGCCATTGAATCGGCCAACGCAAGACGAGTTGGAACGTCGTTTGGAAAGGAATTGATCGACCGCCTTAAAAAAGGGATTGCTACAGAATATTTCCCAAGCTCGTATGTGGCCAGGCCGTATACTTGAGCGGCCATTGGATACAAGCGAGTGAAATCACCTGTCCTGACAAGCAAGTCTTCTGCTTCATCAAACTTTCCGCTCCTGACCAACAGTAGCGAGGTGTAATACATGGCCATCGGATTGTTTGGAGCTTCTCCGTAGATAAGGTCCAGCTGTTTTTGCGCCGCCTCAAAATTATCCTGCGCCAGATAAATACCTGTAAGTTCCAACCGCGACAACAAGCCTGATTGTTGCCCTTCTACAGATTGTAGGAAAAAGTCCCGAGCCTCGTCGAGTTCACCGGCATAGCGGGACACCATGCCTTGGGCATAATGCACCATCGGGTCTTCGGTTTCTCGCACCAAGGCTTCGTCAGCAAAGCTCTCTGCTTGCACGTAGTCGCCCTGTTGCAAGTAAAATAATGCAGCGGCGGTGTAACCTAAGTGACTCTCTGGATCGGCCTCAATCGCGGCTTTATAAAAACCTTCCGCGCGCGCGTAGTTCTCTGTCGAATGCATAATATCGCCGCGCAGTATCAACGCATCAAAAACATCTTCTTCAGGCAGAATTTTATTCTGAAATGCCTCGTCGGCATCATCGTATTTACCTTGGAGAACCAGTGATTGCGCCAAGGTCAGCGCAGTTTTTTCCGCTTCAAAACCACGGGCCAGCAACTTAATAATCGTTTCTTCACCGGCAAGACCATCACCGAGCCCAACATATAGTTTTGCCAGCAACAACATATGGCCGTCGCTGGCCGTTCCCTCATCCCGGTAATAATGCAACGCATCAAGAGCCTTTTGCGCCTCGCCCGCTTCGACAAATGCCTGAAGGTCGACCAAACTATATGATTCGTATAGCGCCTTTTGCTGCTCCGCTTCCTCATCGCCGCTGCACGCGACAAGCATCATTGGCAATAACAACGCTGCGAACACCCTCGCAAAAGAGAGTTTTCTTGCAGATATGATACAGTCAGTCATCCATTCCGAACCATTAATTAAGACTAATGACCACAATCTACTCGCCCCAATGCAGTTAAACCAGATGTAACGTATAAATCATAGCCTTATCCAAATTAAAATATTCTGCTTGGCTTGATATTTACAACAATTTAATATACTGGTTCCTAAGGATTATACGAAATTGGGTCGTTGTAACAGCGCGAGACCACGTAATAGTGGACTTTGGCTGACATTTTTGTTTGTAGGAAAAATAATGGCTTCGTTTAAAAACTCCCTTAAATCAGCAACGCTCGCCTTTTCAGTTTTGGGAAGTGCATGTTTATTTTCAACAGGCGCAAGTGCCACTTATAGTTTACGTTGGGAAGTGGAAGCTGATGCGGGAAGCTTTGAACCAGTTGTGCTGGGTGAAGATATCTCCCTTGACGCATGCGGGTCCGAGTTACTTTTGGCCAATTACCCCTCCTGGCGAAGCTCCATCTGCGATGTAACCAACATTGCACTCTATAGCGTGAATTGGTTTGCTAAAAATATTGGAACCGGCGCGTTTTCATGGCTGACAGGTGGCCTTGGTTCTGACGAAGACCCTGATTTGTCTACTATTCCAGCTGGCACCGCTGCCGCCAACAGCCAGACAACAACGGCAACTGGCTCGGGCTCATTTTTTAGTAGCGTAGGAACCTATGCCATTGGCGTTTATGTAGCCGGTACGAATTACGGTAGCGGTTATGAAACCGTTAGCAATGGTACATACAACTTTTATTCTCACGGTAATTTTGGCCCGAATTTCGCCAATACATTAAGCACTGCTTTCAGTCAAAACGGCGTAAACAATAACGTTGCAAACAATAACGTTGCAAACAATAACGGTGCAAACTGGTCTTCCAGCTTTGAGGTTACCGCCGCTGTATCCGTTCCGGAACCAGAATCTTTGTTCGTATTGTTGCCTGCGCTGGTCCTGCTTGGCATGCGCGAGCGCCGTCGCAGGAAAATACTGCCCGCCGTTTCACGGCCCGCGGACGGAAGAGGCGCGGGGGGGGGGGGGGGGGGGGGGGGGGGGGGGGGGGGGGGGGGGGGGG
>JAAHTG010000850.1_pt2 | contig 14927 bp, 17 predicted proteins | sample 6116081 | NCBI WGS metagenome assembly JAAHTG01 (sample SAMN13939989, study PRJNA603662) | sponge metagenome | isolation source: marine sponge | host: Mycale hentscheli | place: New Zealand | collected 2005 | reverse complement strand
TATGGTCTCCCGTCCTCAAGCGGGGGCTAAAATGCCCCAAAATTGTGAATTAATCTGTTAAAATTCCGTCCATATCTTTTTTTTGATATCAATTATACATTTGATGTTATTCTCCTTTTGGTAATCAAGCCATTTCTTATTATTTTCTTTATACCATTTTTCATCGTCGGTGTTGCCTTCTAAATCCCATTCAATTTGTCCATCAATATCATCATATTCCATACCATTATTTTGATTAATAATATGATAAATACCAGCTTTTTCCTTATTACATACCGCAAAAGTAACTTTAATAGTAATATGCTTTTTATGTCCGCTTGCTTTATCTTCTTTTACAGTTGTGCGGACGATAATTTTTTTTAACCAAAACTTTTTTTTATCTATTACTAATGTCTTCTTTCCAGCACAAACTTGATTTTTTTCTTCGCATCTAATAGGTTTATAAAATGGAATGTCCCACTCCCTCAAAACCTTGCTACTCCACCAATCATCATCATTTAAACAAAATGATTCTTTATCAAGCTGTCCGCTGTAAGTAACAGATTGTTCTGGCTGTCCCCTTGAGGATAAGGATAACTCTTTCCAACAATCATCTTTGATCAAATAATCGTAGTTATCTGTAGAAAATATACCTCTTTTGGTTTCAATAGTCGTCATAATAATAATAATAATGAAGATATATTATTATTAAATTAAAATCAATTTTGAACAAAATCAAATACTTATATCTTGACTTGTTCAAAATATCTTGCCTTGGAGATATAATACTGGTTTATCATAAGTATCAATAATAAATTGTGCTAAATTAGTCTGGTCTATATGTTCGTTAAACCGACGACACCAAGAAAAAATATGATCACCGTCAAAATCATCTTCAGTAATTTTATGTTTTTTAATAAAATCATTTATTTCTTGTCGTTGTTTTTCTTCCATTTTATATAATAGTTATATATAAAATGAATATACCAATACATATTTACAGAAAAATTATTTTATACGGCGCTGTTGTTCCATTACACTATACAGCATATAAAACAGCAAAAATAAAACCTGTGTTTACAAATGAACTTAACTGTAACTTGAGCGGAACTATTACTTTAAATGAAGATGACCCTATGGATATATTTGATGATTACGACAACTTAACAGGAACTGATGCCGAGTATTATCTATTTTTATTAAACCAATAATTACCAAGAACCACCACCAGCCCCTGTATCCATTACGCTGTCCATAGTTGGTGTAATAGAAAATGATTTAGGCAAGGCTGCGTTCGTAGGAATTTTAGATCTATTGAAATTAACGGCAGGGTGATGACCTAAAATATCATCATTAACCCAATCACCTACTCCCTTGACTGCTTGATAAGCTGCGCCCGCATCTAATGCCCCACCAATTAAACCAAATAAAGCACCAAGGGGGGCAAAAGGCGTAGCGTCTAATAATGCTCCCGCTGCTTCTAGTCCTCCTCCTACGGCTTCCTCACCTCCTGATTTTAATGCTGCTCCTCCTGCTGTTTTAGCCAAGTCGGTTAATCCTGATCCTAATCCTTCTGTTCCATCGGCTAATGCTTGTTGTCCTACATTTAATCCATCTTGAGCTCCTGATGATAATCTTGATAAGGCACTTCTAGCGTTACCCATCATATCCTCACCAGCCCTACTTGCTCCTGCTATACCACTTCTAGCGCTACTAATAGCATCTTGACCTGCTGCTTCGGCATCACTAGCCGCGTTTCTAATTCCTACTTGATTACCACCGTTACCCATTCCTAAAGCATCAGGTCTTAATGCTGGATCGTTAGCAAAATCCATAACACTACTTCTTGCTGATGAACCACCTTGTCCTTTAAATTCACCAAAATCCATACCTTCAAATTCATCAAAATCTCCCGCTTGTCTTGTAGGTTCTTTTACTTCTCCCATATTCCTCATTTCCAAGTCACTACCTCTTACCGAAGTCGTTGGTTTTTGTAATCTATCAAATCTACCTTGAAGATCCTCTATAGACATAGGTTTATCTTCAGGGGTTGCTACTCTATCACTAAACCGACCATTTCTTCTTACAGGTAAATCTTCCATTGGTGTATTTACAGGTTCTCCTGTACTTCTAATACCAGACGATCTAATTTCATCAACTTCATCAACATCGGGCAAAACACTTCTGGCTTGGTCTCGTCCAAACGGGTCAGGATTATCTCCCATATCGTCACCACTTACTCTTGGTCTTCTCATTTCTGTTGCGTCATCTTCCATACCAAAACGAGATTTTAATTTAGGTTCGCTTTGTAATGTTTTGGTCATTTCTACACCGTCGCTTATCTTGCTCTCTCCCAAAGACCGCAAATTATTTAATCGTTGACTTGCTTCATCTGTAGAACCCCCTAAATTTTTTTTTATAAAATCTTCAAATGTTCCTGTTCCTTCACTACCAACACTATCTTGACTTTCTCCTATACCAAGCTTACTTTTTATAGCACTCCTAAATCTATCACCTAATTCTTTGTCCACATCATTAGCTGACCTTTTTACCAATCCGCCAAATTTACTATCTAAAACACCTTTTGTAATATATTTTGTAAATAGTTTTTTACCACCTTGTAATCCAAATTCATCAGCAACACCTTTAATTGCGTCCATATCAACTTTGTTTTCTGCTTGACTTCTTGCTGCGGCAAACCCCGTTTTATTTGCCTGACGAGTCATATCTACATCACTACGCCAGGCTGCTAAATTATTGTTAATCTGTCCTGCGTTACCACTATAGCCTGATAAAGCTCTTTCGTAATTCTGCGCAAACTCACTTCCCATTTATAATATTACAAGATATAATATTATAAAATCATAATGTTTCATCAAAATCCTCATCGGTCATTTCTTTTTTACCCATCATTTCAGCAATTCTTTCTCTTGTCTTTTGTGGAATATGTTGTTTCCAATTTATTTCTTTTGTAAAATTTTGAAATAATCTCGCTGGATTTTTTCTTATATCTAAATGTAAAAATGAATATTTCTTATTTGCGTATTGATAATAACAAGGTTCTAAAGAATTTTTATATTGTGATCCCCATTCCTCATTTATATTATCCCATTCCTTATGATTGACGATGCCGTTAAATAAAAAAATATTTGTTGCACAATTTCTACCTACAGGACTAATGCTTTTCATATGCTGAACCGACATAATCATAGAACAATTATAATGCCTGTGTCTTGATATAAATTTATTTAATAATGAATTTCTTGCTATAAGTCCTACAGCATCATCAATAACAAGTAATATTTTCGGCATTTCTTTAACTGGAAACATTCTTTGAGTTCTCATAATATCTCTTAAATATTCGTCTTTAAAATCATCATAACATTCACAAAAGGCTTGTAGGTGTCTAATAGTATTATCTACCCTGATTGAAGGTGAAAATACAAAGATCTTATCAAATGCCGAGTCTTTTCCGCCCCAGAAGTGTTTTGAAGCAACCATATTGACCAGACAGGTTGTTTTTCCTGCGGCAGTACTTCCAAGCAGCAAATTTACGCTCCCTGCGTTTCTTTTAATACTTGGAAGATTAGGGTGATATTCTCTTTCTTTTCCTGTTTCTAATGGTCTAACTGGTAAAATTTCTAAATTACTCATATATAATAATATAAAGATTATATAAAAGTCTAAAAATTAGAAAAATCAGCCTTTCTGTTTTTATTTTTTTGATATATATGAGCTAATGGATAATTTGCTGGAAATTCACTTTTTTGTTGAACTGGTGCTACAGCTTTTGGTGCTTGAGATTGTGCGTATTGTCTTTTTAGTCCTTCATATCTCATCATATAATCAGCAAATTTATCAAAACTCATACCTGAAGGTTGTTGAGGGGGTTTTTGATGGTATCTTTGATATTCTCTTTCTTGTTGTTCTTTTTTAGCTTGACTTTTAAGTCTAATCTTTTCTTTTAAATCGGCTTGCTCGTCTCTCTTTGCTTTTTGAGTTCTATACCTTTCTCTAGCCTTTACTCTATTTCTTTCTTGAGTTGCTTCTCTTCTTAATCGTTTTTCTTCATCTTTTTTAGCTTTAGCTTCAGCTTTTGCTAATCTTTTTAATTCGGCTTTTCTTTTTCTAGTTTCAGCTCCTTTTTTTCTAGCCTCTGCTAAATGCGCATATTTGTCTTTTGGTTTTGGTATATCTACAGGGTCACTAACTTCAAGTTTAACATTACTCTTGCTAAATATATCATTGTGTCCAATAGCTGCTTCTTCGTCCAAAACCAAATCTTCACCAGCTACAGCATTCTCTCTTTCAATAATTTCTTCAATATTAGGATTGATAACAGGAAAAAGTTCTAAATCACTCATTCTATAAAATAGTAAAAGATTAAAAAAAAATATTAAATTTTTTAATTTTTTAAGTTTTTTTATCAAGATATTCTTCCATATTTTTATATTTTTTTACACTATGTAATAAATTAACAGGTATATATAAATGATTTTTATATTCATCTACCCCTCTTTTATTAGTTCCTCCTGTATTTATTCTACAATACTTTTCTAGTTTTTTATGACTTTTGCTAACATCGTAAAAATATAAATCTTTTTTAGTTCCACATTTTCCAAGAAATAAAAAGAAAAAATAAACTTGAGCCCCTTTATCTAATTTTCTTCTTGCTGCTTTTAATTTACTTTCTCCTATCATAGTAGTTTTAAAACTATTAATATCAATATTTCTTGATTTTAATTCTAAATATATATTACATTTTCCTTTTTCATATACACTATCGTAATCAAGTCTTTTCCAATTAAATCCATCTATACAAGTCCAATCTCTATCTATAAAACCATCAGTTAACCATTCTTCAAACCATAATTCACTAGTAGCACCTGTATTTGTATCTTTTTGGTGGACAGAATTATTCCAATCGGGCTTGGTATTTTTCCTTATCATATATATATAATAAATATATATTATAATTTGAATTTTAACGCCGATATCTATTATAAAACCAAGGATTAAAATTAAAATTTCTCTCCAAAATATTCTCTTCATTCATTATTTGTTTTATTCTTTTATGTTTTAATCTTTTCATTCTATGATATTGATAAACATCTTTATGCGGTTCAGGATCTTCATCTACTTCTCCTTTTATTCTAGCAAGATTATTGAACCTGTTTAAAGGTAAGGGGCTCATACTATTAGGATTTATTGTTGCTTTTTCCTCATTATCTCCTAAAGAACCGCCATACCATTTCCATAACCATTTAAACATATACAAGCTTGTAATATTTTATCGGTTCATTTGTCCGTTACTTGAATAAACCCCTCCCTTGTTAATTACCTGACGACTTACACCTGTATCACTCTCTGGTCGTTTTCTAAACATTACTACAACATCACTTTTATCTACTAAATAATCCGCTGGTCTATTAGCATCGTTACTTATGTAGACTCTCAATTCGTTTAAGGTCATTTCTGCTACATTGTTCAAATCAATAAAATTCTTTTCATTTGTATAATGATTATATAACTTTCTGTTTTGAGTTCCTACCGTAACCGATGAGAGAGAATTATGAACTACTGCTATTGTTGCTGTTTTTGTTGAAGTCATACCATTACGACCATTAATAGGTAAATTCGTTAATTGAATATGAACCGAATTATATAGTTCTGTTTCACCTACCTCCTCTTTTCCTGCTACATTTTGGACTCTAATATCATTAGCTGCCTGAAAAACAAAATCTCTAATTCCATTTTCTGTTGATTTAATTAATCCCATTATTACACCTATTCTTGTATCTGGACTTGGAGCAGGAGCAAATGTTCTATATACCGTTGCGTCACTTGTAGGTTGAGGAAACCATCTTTGAAATTCTGGAGGGCTAACAGGATTTACAGCTCCACATACTAAAGTTGGTAACGCTGAATTATATCCCGCATTTGTAGCCAAGGTTGATCCGTCATCAAATTTATCCGCTTGTGCAACTGTTAATGCTGGAAAAATATCACTAAATTCATATGCTTTTAAATGAAAACAATTAGGATAATCAGGTGGTAAATTACTCATATTAATACCATTAATACCCCGAAGCATTTGATCATAACTTGGATATGGTGCTAACGCATTTTGTGGATAACATTCAATTACATCAAAATTGCCTCTAAACTCAACCTTATTTTCTCTATCTATCCAGCCACAAAATCCCAAATCACCAAAATATGTAGGAACGACAAAAGTTTTATCAGGGTCAGGTGCTAAATTATTATTATAAGTTCCACCATTTTCACTATCATAAATAATAGAATAAGTATCTTGATATGCTGTTCCAGGAGCATATTGATTACCTCCTGCTATAACAGTACCATCGTATTTACCTGTTCGCTGATTATATCCCGTTCCCATATAAATTTGAAAACAATAAGGATTTTTCCATTTTATTTTAAAGGTAATTTTATTATTATTATCTTCAACAATTTGACCTGGTTGTGATTGATTAAAGTAAGGCTGACTTGCTTCTCCTCCTATATTTTGTGGTTGAGTTAAAGCTGTTGTAAGCCAAGTTTCAATTGGTATTTCTTCTACTATTTTCATTCCATAAGGTGATATTCCTGCGCCTTGAGGAGTTTCACAATTACCCCAAGCCCCTGGATCAATAGGTGAACCATCTGGTGCTTGGTGAGTATTCATCACTTCCACATAAACAATTTGATTCTCTATCCTTACTTGAACGACATTAGGGTGAAGAGCTGTATCTACACCTGTATCATTAAGAACGCAACCATTAACATATGATCCAACAAATGTCTGCCCTGGAAGAGGTGGAACGGAACGAATGGCTTGAATAGAATTTAATCCTGCTATATAATGCTTTGATTGACTATTCGCTGTCCCTGCTTGAGCTGCCGCATCTAATGAACCTCTAAAATGAAGTTCTCCACCAAGTCCCGTTAATGCTACATTATCACTAGACCTTTTTATTCCTGTACTCGTAAAAAGAGAAGTATAGTTACCATTTACATATTCACTTGGATTGCCTACAGGTAATCCACCACCTGGAAATAAATCCATAGAAGAAAATCCAATATCCCATAAAGTGGTGTTAAGACCTGGTGATATATTTGTTGTAAGAATACCACCATTTGCGCCGCTTGCTCCTGATGCCCCCGACTGGTTTTTACCACCCCAAGAGGCTAATGCTTGTCCTCTATTAGCCCATATACCTTGAACTGCTGGTTGTAATCGTTGAGATAATTTAATATTTATTTTTTTAGTTGCGGCATTATAAGTTGCTTCTAATCCACCTGTAAGTCCATCGTACATAAAATCAGTCTGCCCTGTATAAATATTTTGACTAATTTGATTAAGAACTTGCGTCCAAGTTTCTGCTCCTTGAGTGGTATCAAATATTAAAGGCATAGGTATATTTAATTGTTGGTTTCCTGTCTGTAACCATAAAACATTATCAGGTTCAGGTAAATCAATAACTTCATCTCTAGACATTGTTGAACTAATATATGCTACTTGACTATCTGGTGGTAAAACTAAAGGAGTATCAAAATAATTAGCCCAGTTATAAGGTTTTAAATGATCGTTAGCACCTACACTTGCGTTATTAGTGTCGTTTTTCAAAAAAACTAAACTCATATTATAATATTTGGTTATATTATAATAATGTTTAAAAGAATTAAACAAGACAAAAAGATTAAAACTTTTAAAAAAATTAATCCTAAATCTCTAAATCTTGGTGTAACTAATTTAGATGGTAAATATATTGAAGAAAATGATTATGCTGCTATTCTTCATAATTTACCTGAAAAAAAACCCAAGCTACCCAAGTTTGAAGCTATTTTTGGAAAAACTGCCTTACCTAAACCTAAACGAAAAAAAAGAAAAGTTATTAGAAGTGGTGAAATTTTCCTTATGTAGTTATTATAAAAAACAAGTTAAAATTATTCTTCTTTAGTAATATATATATAATGGATATTCAAGATGAACAAATTACCGCCAACGAGCTTGACGCAGAACAACAGCCTAAAAAAAAAACTACTGACGAAATGAATTTTGAAGAATTAAAAGCATATACTAAAAAAATGAAAGAAAATAAAAAAAGATATATCCGCAAATATCAAAAAACGGATAAAGGAAAGGCTACAACAAGAATAGCCTCACAAAAATATTATAAAAAAAAAAGACAAGAAATTTTAGAAAAAAAAAAAATTTATTATTTAAAGAAGAAGAAGCTTATAGCATAATAATATCCTTTTTAAAATTCATTTTCCAGCATACCCAGCAACTATCAAAAGCAGCACTTTTTTTCTTCCAGTCAGGATCTAATGTATTAGTCATTTTATCATAATAAATAAATTTTGGTCTTTTTTTAGGAATTATTATTTGTAAATGTTCTTGTAATTGTTTAGAATATTGATAACAAATTGTGCTAACAGGCATAAGCAGCATAAAGGGTTTATTTCTTCTTACTAATTCATTAATAATTTGCTTCTTGGATTGGTACGGCGGGTTGTCTACCACCAAATCGCCTCTATCAAAATCATAAAAGTTTTCATCTTGATGAATAACATTAAAACCTAATTCAGCCATATATCTACCAGCCTGACCGTCACCGAAAAACGGCATACTAATCACCTTGTCCTTGGGTATATAATCTTTAACATTTTCAAATAAATATTTAGGGGTCATAAAATCATTATGTTTAGAGGGTTGATAATCTGTATAGGTAGCCATCTTTTTAATAAGAATATATTTTATTATAAAGTTTTCAATTTTAGATAAATGGAGAGAAATATATTATATATCTTGCTTGTATACAATGCCTAAAGGAATAGATTACGGAAATGGATCAAAAACAACTAAAAGACGAAGCAAGGTCACAAAGAAATCTACAAAAAAAATGGTTACGGCAGAACTTGGAGGACAAAAAATTAAATTTAAAAAAGGTGGATTGAGAGATATGCTTGGCGTTCCAAGAGATTACCGATTTACTAAACGAAAACTAGGAGCTATGATGAAAATAAAAGACGGTGATGAATTTTCATTCTTGGGTAAAAAAAGAAAAATGACCAAATTACTAAAAAAAAGAGTAGTTCTAGGACATAATTTAATGTAGCCAAGAAAGTATATAAAGGTTTTTCTCTATAGTAGTATATAATGACTTCCAAAGTTGAAAAGATTGTTAATTACTCAAAATACTATGATACCTCTTTATGGTCTCTTGATTGTTTATATTGTAAATTACATAATCCTGAAAAAGCAATTGATACTTGGTACGATTGTAATGAATGTTGTGCAGAATTTGTAGAAAAACCAAAAGAATATATTTTTAAACAGCGTTATAAAATGAAATTAATTAGAAATATTTTAGTTCCACAACCTGCTCCACAACCTATTAATGTAATTACAGAAACTCAAGAAGAGAAACAACAAGAGGACGATGGTGTTCAAGTTAATATTGATTCTATTGAACCATATTTTTATATCAAGGGTATTAATCAATTAAATGAATTTATGAAATCAGGCAGAAAATATTTAGAAAAAAATATTGGTATTGAATTTGAAAAAGATTTTTGTAAATCACTCCAGAGTAGTAAATACGAACATCAAGATATTGGAATTCAAGATTTAATATTTAAAATAGATTTTAGTAAATCAAGACCTACAACCAAAACAGGAGCTTTGTTTTTACATCTTCTATTAACAGGTGTATATACTTTAGAACAAATGATTGGTTTAGCTGTAACTAATAAATTAAATAAATTACAATAAATAAACTTTTTTTAACTTAACAGTTTTTTATTATATTTAGGTATAATATAAAATGACGGATTTTAATAGTTCTCCTTTTGAAAACACCATTACCAGTAAATCTACCCTCGTTCCATCTGATCATCAGCTTGATTACAAGGACGGTGATACAATTCGCTTTGATGTTCCAGCCTTTATGTCTTATATTGACCCTCGTCAATCTGTTCTTAAAATGAATGTAAAAGTAAGAGGATCTTCTATTTATCGTTTTAACGAGAAGATTGGTGCACAATCTGTAGTAAATAATCTGCGTATTTATGACGGAACTCAAACTCATACATTAGAAAACCAGCAGTCATACGCAGAGCGTCTTGTAAAGGAATATCATTATAGTGAAAATGATAGTATTAAACATAAACGAAATTTACTAGAAGGAGCTGAAAGTTCCGTTGAAGAAGGTTTCCATACTCATATTAATCAGTCAGGAAGCCGCACAGATAAATCTGTTACTATGAATACATCACAATTAGGAAATGGTTACTCTCCTTTAGAACCTGTAGGAGCAGCACCAGAACTTGATGGAACAACTATTCTTGCTAATCCTAATACTATTGAGGTTGTTTTGCCTTTAGCAAGTGGTATCCTAGGCACAATGTCCAAAAGAATGTTTCCAGCAGCACTAACACAGGGTCTCAAGGTAGAAATTGATACAAATTTAGCTACTAAAGCATTACAAATTTGGAGTGAAGCAGGTTTTGCGGGTCAAGAATGGAGTATTGACGGGGCAGGTTTAGCTAATGCCGTTTATGTTCCAGCAAAAACAAATTTTGCTATTCAATCTATTGTAGGAGGCGGTGTTGGTGCGGCTATGACGGGTATTAGAGTTTTCGCAGATAGTTTAATTTCATCAGTTCCACCAGCAGCAGCATCAGCCGTAGATGCCGCCGCATTAGTTCCTGTTAATAGAGCAAGAAATATAGCTCAAGGAATGGTTGGCGCTTCAAATCTTTTAGTTGGTCGTCCTATTTTTGCCTGGACTACAGGCGTTTTTCCTGGTACTTTGCCCTCATATGAATGTATTGGAACTATTGTGTCTATGAATTATGCCGTCGGTGCTACTCCTACGGTTGATATTACATTAGGTAAAGTTCCAGCACAATATCAAACCGTAGCAGGTGGTGGTAATGTTAATAATTATACTCCTACAGGAGCAAGAGATGTTATTTCAGCTTTCGCCGCCGTCGCCGCTCCAGCCGCCAGTTTTGAACAATCAGGAATTGTCTCTATTTCTCCAGCGGACTCAACAAAAGAATGTTCTTATTCTCTCTCTAATATTGAACTTGTACTTAAAACAGCAGCGCCACCAAAATCTTATACCGATAATCTTTTTCGTCAAACTCAAACCGAAGAAGGTGCGGTTGTTGATTTTTTAACTTGTGATACCTATAGGAATAATGTAAACGCTGGCGAAGTTATAGCCCAGATAAATTTACCTGTTTTAAATCAACGAGCAGTTTCTATGATGACGCTTCCTATTAACCAGAGTTTAGCACATTCAGTTTTAGTTGATAATTTTGCTACTACCTTGGATAATATTCAACAATACTCCTTTATTATAAACGGAAAACTAACTCCAACCAGAGCCGTCCATTTAGGAAGATTGAATAATAATAAAAGTGAACAAGTGGCTCTCTGGGAAATTGAGAAAGCCTTGTCTTCAGCAAAAATTTCAGTTAGAAATTTAGATAAACAAGAAGGTCAGTTTTGTATTGCCCGAGCCCTTGCTCGTTATGGTGGTGTTTATAATTTAGCAGCAGACGGAAATATCTCATTACGGTTAGAATATTCCAGTCAAACCCTTCCTGTTGAAAATAAACTCTTAACTTCTTATATTTATGGATTACGACGAATTAGAGCAACCAAGAATGGATTAATTGTTGAATTATAAATAATTATTAATTTTATATAATATTTTTGTATTATATAATTATATATGAGTTCCAGAAGAAGTTTAGTTCAAATAAACCCGACAAACCAAGGCGCAGGTACTTACTCGTTTAGAGGGGGCGTAAATACCTTGATTTTTGATATACCGATGACGCCAGCTATACTTAACGGCAAGTCCGTCTCAATAAACGGTAAATTTAATGTATATACAGGCGTAGGAGCTAAAACGCCTCCATCAAATAGAATTTCACCAGATGGTCTTGTGTTAGCTACAGGAGCAGCTACATCTCAAGATGTTTTTATTGATCCTAGAACAGGTATAAATTCGGTAATTGATTTTTTGACTATTTCTAGTCTTGAAGGATCGTCTTATTCTCAAATTAAAAATTATAATCGTCTTTGTTCCAGTATTTTACCCCTTCAAGAAAGTATTAAATCTTATATTAATGGTGGAGTAAATATGACTTATGGTGCTGTAGGAAAAAGACAACAGCAAGGTAGAATGTGCGATACTACTATTAATTTCTCCTTGCCTTTGTTAGCAGGCTTCCTCCAAGCAGAGGCTATTGACTTACAGCTCGTCAGGGGGCTTCGCGTAACCATCGTCCTCGCAAGTGACCTCTTTGTTCTTAATAATAATTTTTGGTCTAATGGTGTAGCTAACGGTGGTACAATAGATAGTGGAGCATTTTATGAATTAACAGATGTTAATATGAGTTATGAGTTAGAAATTCCAGATGCGGCAGGTCAGCAGGCTATGGTTGCTAATACAAGCGGCTCTTGGGATTATAATGCTTATTCATCATTTTATCAAGTTATCCAATCTACGGATATGAATGCCGTTATGAATGTGAATACAAGCAGAACTATCGGCACTATAATGAATATGATACCATCACAGTTTATTAATAATTATTCATATAATAGTAATTGGGCTACTAAAATGCTTACTCCTAACGCAGGGGGTAGACTTACTAATCAGCTTAACTTGGAAGAGCTTACATTTACCAAGGGAGGATTGCGTATTCCGCTAGATATGGAAGTAAGGACACTTGAAGAGGAAAGAGAAGGTGTTGCTACCAGTCACAAGAATTTTGAGGAACTTAATGCGGTTCGTAATGTCTGGGCTATGTCTTCCTTTATGAAAGATTTAAGAACAGAATTATCACTTAATCTTAATGATAATCCTTCAGGAGTAGCAAGATTTCGCGATTCTATGACGGAAAATGATGCTGTCTCCGTTAATAATATTGGTGTAAAATATGACGGTATTACCAAGAATGGTCTTAATTTCAAGGGCACTCCTCTCGGTCTTCGTCTTCAATCACAGCCACCCGCAGGAGTAGCTTTAGAGCCTCACTCTTTATTTGCTTTTGTTTACCATAAAAACACTATTGTCTTTAATAACGGTCAGGTTCAAGTTATGAATTAATTTCTGTGCACAAGTTAAATGACTATATCAAAAACAATCTTAACAATTAAATTAATTTATTGGTTATATTGTGGTGCTGTCTTGTTTATTATATAATATCTTTTTCTTTAGATAATATATGATATTAGATAAAATTAAAGATTTTGGTTATATTTTAATGTTATTGTTTATATTTTTCTCTCCAAATAAAAGAAAATATTTAGAAGTTACAAAAAAATATAAAAAATTTTAACTTTAAAAATTTATATTATATTGTAGTATAATATAAATGTCTAGAAGTGGCGTAATGTTACCAGCTCTTTTAAGAACAGCTCCTTTGGAGCGTCCTGAAAATCAAAGATTAGAAACAGATTTACTTTATCCTGTCTCATTTAGTCAAAACAGCACCAAGTTCGTTTTTGACCGAAAAGGTATTCTTGATTCAAACTCCAGCCTCATCTTTAGAGTTACAGCTAAACGAAAAGACGGAGTAGCCTTCGGTGCTGGTGAAATGTGCTATTTTCCTACATCTACAGGAGCCCCCGCAGCGATCCAAAATGCGTACTTGGAAATCGGTGGTCGGCGAGTTGCTACCCTACAAGATGTTGGACATTGGGTAACTTGGAAAAGGCATCATTGGTCAAATGAATTTAAGGAAGGAATTGGTGTTCCAAAACAAGGTGGTAATGATGTATTTTTAGGAAGTCAATCAGCAGCTTATCCTCCTGTTGCTCCTTTTGGAACAATTGGTCGTTTCTCTAATGAATACGCACAAACTCAAGATGCGGCAACAAGTCATACTAAACCTAAATACCGTCTTGAACCATCAGCAGCCGATACTTTTGAGGCTAGTGTAGCTCTATCTCAAATTATTCCTATGATGAAGGGGATTTTGCTACCATTATTTGCTATCAAGCAAGAGGTGTCCTTGACTATTGAATGGTCTCCTGATGTAGTAGGAACTCGTTTTTGTAAATCAAAACAACTCTCACCAGCAGCGGGTGATATTCCTGTAACTACAGCTATAGACCAAGCTAGTTGTTTAATTTGTGCCGATTATTTGTATTATCCAGAACAGCTTGAAGCTTTAGGTGATGATATTATGAGTAGAGGCGGTTATGATCTAGTTTATGAAGAACTACAAGTTGCTTATAATGCCGAAAATAGTGCTGGAAATAGACAAGCAGGTTCTACTCAAGTAACCGAAACATTTCTACCCCTTGGTGGAAAACGAGTTAAAGCAGTAGTCCAGCAATCACAATATAATGGAGCTACAGGTAACGCTAACGCTTATCTTAATAATGTTGGTATTTATAATTCTAAAGCTTTAGTCGGTGGTGAATCTATGAATTTAACTATTGATAGTAATCCATTTTATTCTATTCCATTATCTAATCCAGCCCTTCAGTTTAAGGAAGCTAATGCGGTTGAAGGTATTCCACTCCAATTAAATGCTATGCTTTATGATTTTACTCCAAGTTTAGATGTCGGGAAAGCTAATTATATCCAAGGTATAACCGACCGATTACATAATGGATTTAATCAAGATGCTTTAGTTATTGCTAGTGCCGCCGCACCAGCATTTGATAAAGGACTAGCAGGTGACGCAGGAGCGCATCATTGGACGGGTGTTAAAATTTCTAATGCCGCAGGAAATGGTGTAAGAATGTCTAATACTCCTATGATTTGGACTAGACGCAGTACTCTTATTGCCCCTGGTGCTATGGGACTTGATGACCGACTTGTGAAATGGATACTTCGGTATTTTGTTGTTACGGAAAGAGTGCTTAATATTTCTAATGGTATAGTTAATATGATTGAATAAATGTC
>JAAHTG010001583.1_pt1 | contig 14965 bp, 16 predicted proteins | sample 6116081 | NCBI WGS metagenome assembly JAAHTG01 (sample SAMN13939989, study PRJNA603662) | sponge metagenome | isolation source: marine sponge | host: Mycale hentscheli | place: New Zealand | collected 2005 | reverse complement strand
TATATCAATGATTCCATATCTGACTATAATTTTAGCCTAATTTAGAAGTATTCTCCAAAACCTATCAAAAATTACTGTTTCTGACGATACTGTAAAGAGCCTCGATAAAACACACTTTGAATTAAGGCGACCAGCATGGCTAAAACTACTGCTTCAATCCAACCCCCGACTCGCCCAAAAAAGCCAATTACATTCAATGACATCATGTTGATGGTGTTGGGTGTTCCATTAATTTTAGCATGGTTATTCTTCGCTTGTTTTGTTATCTATTCAGGAATAAATGATGATACAGGATTAGTTCAATCAAATCTTGATTTCTATGTCGCATTAATCGCAATTGTTGGTTCACCAGCATTGTTGTTTATGAACTCCGTTTTGGAGTCATGGAAAAGCGAACAAGCAGCAGAACTTGGTGCTTTACCTTCCCGTCTTGAATCTGAAATGAAAAGTGCAGAAGCATTCCTTGCTCATGTCAAGGAAATGGAGAATGCTCATATCCAACATGAGATAGAGCAAGCAGCCCTAAGACAAAAGCACGAATTAGACATGGATGAGTTCAATACAAAAAAGAAAAATTAAGGTGAAATAGATGCAGATATATGGTGTAGATTTAGAATTATGGATTGCTGTTTTAGCAGCAGTTCTCGGACTGACAGTATGGGGATTGAAAAAGTATCAGAAAATTATGGCTGATGGTAAAGTAAGTCTTGACGAAATAATTGATACTTTGACTGAAAGTGAGAGTAAGATTGACGATGTTGTTGAAGCAGTTGAAGATTTAACTACTGCTATGGATGCTAAAAAGAAAGCAGAATTAATAGAAATGTGCAAAGAAAAAGGACTTTCAACATCGGGAACAAAAGCGGAACTCATAACACGCCTTTCTGAGGCTGTTGAGGTCAACACCGAAGAAGAGTGATTTCTGTGTCCGAAGAACTCGATTTCATCAAAGAATCTTTGATACAAATTAGAGAAGATATGACAGTTTTGAAAGATAATCATCTTGCTCATGTCGAAAAAGATATGAATAAATTAAAAACAGATGTCGCTGTAATCAAAACTAGATTATCTCCAATTGAAAAGTTTGTGGAAATGTGGAGTCAAAAGATGGCTTTAATTTTCTTCGCTGCTGTCTCAGCAAGTGTTGGAATACCAATGGTTCTTTGAGATAAATGACTCTTGAAACCTGTTGCTGGTTGATACTTTTTTTCATGTTCTCAATAATTGCTTTAGATACTAATAAACTAGGTTAGAGCCGTCATGGTGAAAAACCGGAACACAACCCATTAACTTATGGCCGAGCGTCAGCGAAGTATCATTGACAGACTTTTGAGAAGAAGGGCTGACCCATCTGATACTCAAAAGATGTCAGATTTAATTAATGGAAATATGGGAAGTGAAGGAGTTTCTTGGGATGGAAAAACTCTTGCATCTCTATCAAAAATAGGTTTAGCAACAACTGCTGGCCGACAATCTGCATCAGGTGCAGATACACAAGTTTCTTACAATCTTCTCAGACAGATTTCTCTTAAATCAGAAGTTGTAAATGCAATCTTGAGAAGATGTGTTGATGATACTCTTGCGAATGGGTATGAGTTTGTTTTAGCAGATGGAAAAGATGAAGGAAATCAAGAGCAACTAGACAAGTTAAGAAACTTCTTCAAAAATCCAAATCCTGACGATATGGGGGATGAATGGTTAGAGTCTCTTCTGTTCGATTTAATCCTCTTCGGGGATGCCTACCTAGAACTCGATGGAAGTGCCGACAAATCATCTGCAAATGGTGAAAATTGGTCATATGGTGGAGACTTACTAGCGGTGTGGACTATTCCATCAGAAACAATGAAACTTGTTCCAGCAAATCAGACCCCAAAGCCACCAAAAATGGCTTACATCCAATCCCTCGATAAAACAATGAGAAAGTTCGATGCAAATAAAGTAATTCACATTGCTAAGTTTAAGCAAGGAAGAGGATATGGTTCAAGTCCATTAATTCCTTTGATGGAGATAATAGCAGGTCAATTAAATCTATCAAATTATTTGAATATGCTTTACACAGGAACTTTACCAAAAACTATTCTAAATGTTGGAGATATATCTAACAGCGAAATGAAATCTATGTTAGGTCTTATCGAGCAACAATTATCAGGTGGAAAATCACCATTCGGACTTATCGCAATCAACGGTGGAACAGGATTCAATATGCACCGATTAATTGATTCAACAAGAGAAGGGGCGCAGTTAGATTTGTTGTATTATTACCGTGAAGAAATCTGTGCTGTTTTTGGTATTCCACCAATGAAACTTGGCTGGGTTCAGACAGGCAAACTAGCCAATCCTGAGCAACAACTCGATGCTTGGTATGATGTCATCGAATCCTATCATGCGAGGATATCTTCTATGATGAATAATCGTATATTCCCATTACTAGAAATTACAGATTGGAAGTTCAAGTTTGTAAGCATCAGACCATCAAGAGAAACCGAGAGAGCCGAGACTTTGAAGGCACAGGCATCTGCTGTGGCTACACTAAGACAGGAAGCGGCAATCACAATTAATGAAGCAAGAGAAATGTTGGGATTCCCTGTCATCAAAAATGAAAGAGCAAATGACCCATTCTTCGTTAGTCCAAAACTATCTATCAATACTCCAAAAGATGCTGATGCAGAATCAAATACAGATTCAGAATCAGACATTGGTTTAGATGATTTATTTCCAAATCCAATGGAACAAGAAGATGAAGAAGAAATTGGTGATATGCCAAAGTTTTCTGAAACTGAAAACGAAATAACATTTTCATTAGAAGAACTTCAAAACATAAAAAAAAAAGTTGATGATGCAAGCCGAACTCAATATGATAGAATTATCAGAACAACCACTAGAGAAACAGAAAAAAAACTTATGAAAAATCAGGAAGAGTTTGCTGACCGATTAATTGACAAATATTCTGAGAGGATAAGTTCGACAGATATTTTTGAATACAGTCTTGGGAACGTGTTGAACCCAACATCTGATTTTGACGGAGTTCTGACAAAAGCAGTTGGTGGAGATGACTTAGTTTGGATGGTTGATTTACTCGATAGAGAATTACAAGAATTACTCGACAAACAAACTGTTTCAACATCAACTGCACTTACAGTTGGTTTCGATGATACATTAGCATCCTTAGCATCTGCATCAGGCGTAGGAATATCCTTTGATTTTAGAGATGCAGAAGCAATGAGATATTGGAATGCAAGATGGCGTGTTCCAGCATTAAAAAATACTCTTGGGGCTTTCAGAAAAGAAATATTTACAGTCTTTGAAGCGGCTTTAGCAGATAGTAAGAATTGGGCTTGGGTTCAAAGAGAAATGAGAAGAGTAATTGACCCAACAGGAAAATCATTTCCAAGATATTATTACAACAGAATTGCTAGAACAGAAACAAGAAGGGTTGTTGAAAACTCGCATCTTTCAGGACTGAAAAAATTAGGATTCACACAAGTTCAAAGATTGGTAACTGTTGATTCAGTAACAGACAAAGATTTGTGTATTCCTTTTGAGAATGCTGTATATCCAATTGACAAATCCGGTGGGGTAATTCCAGCCCATCCAAACTGTCGTTGCACCTTTACTCCATACGAAGCATCTGACGAAATTAATCCAATAGAGCCTGTGGCTGATTCACAGATTTTGAAACCTGATGTTGAAGGTGCTGAGATACTAGATTTGGAGTAATGAAATATGGTTGACCCGTTCAAAAGATTTGCTTCTGATTTTAGAAAAAACTCTAAGAAACTGTCAACAAAAGTAGTTCCAAGCGTATTAGATAGAATTGCAGCAAAGGTTCTGACTAAAGCGAAGAGAAATGCCCCTGTTATTACAGGTGCATTGAGAGCAAGTGGAAGAATAGAAGTTCCAAATCCAACTCAAAGAATAATTGCTTTTGGTGGTAAAGGAACTAAAGTTGATTATGCAAGATATGTTGAGTTTGGCCGATTTAGTTTCGCACCTTATGACCCAATACCATATCTAAGGCCAGCACTAATAGCAACGATAAAAGAAGCAAGAGCAGATTTGAAGGCATCTCTAACAAAATCATTAGATGAGTTTGAAAGAAACTACGGGGTATTAAAATGACAGAAATCCAAACTAAGAAAACACCAACAAGACAACAATTGACTCCACCAGCAGGTGTCAAATCGGCTTGTAGAACAGGAATAAAAATGGTAGAAGATGGAATGGGTGGAAGTGGTTTAGAAGCGGCCACAGTTAGAGAAGCAAGAGCAATTGTTAGAGGCACACCAATCACAATTGCTAAGGCTAAAAAAATGGTTCGATGGTGGGGAAGAAATGCAAGATTTTTGACTTTCGATAAAGATTCACCAGCATGGGTTGCTGCATTACTTTGGGGTGGTCGAGCAGGGCTATCTTGGTCGAGAAGATTAAAGAGAACTTTTGATGCAGAAGATAAGGCTGCACAGGGTTCAGTTTCATCAGGAGATTTTGTTTCTTGGACTACAAGAAAAGGAAGATATGTTGGAAAAGTTGAGAGAGTTCAAACATCGGGAAATATCTCAGTTGCTACAAGTGAAGGTGGCTCAGAAAAAATAGAAGTTTCATCTGATAATCAAGTAGCAATAGTTCGTGTATATGTGGATAATGAAGATAGCACTTTTTCACGTTCAAACAGAACTGTTCCTGTGAAGGTTTCAATGTTAAGAGTTCGACAAGAACCAAAAGTAAAAGCATCTGCATCCGTGAAAAAAACTCTCAAACAAAAAGCAGATGACCATAATAAAAAAGTTGGAAATACTAAATCTAAAAAAACCAATGTTAGAACACTTTCAGCCGTTTTTGATAGGGGGGTAGGGGCATACCAAACTAACCCTCAAAGTGTTCGCCCAACAGTCAATTCAGCAGAACAATGGGCGTATGCTAGAGTCAACTCATTTCTGTATGTTTTGAGGAACGGCAGATTCAGGGGTGGTAAACATGATACAGACCTACTTCCAAGCGGTCATCCTCAATCATCTAAGAAAGAAGCGAATCCCTCAAGAACCATAACTTCTACAAGCGAAGATATGACTCACGAAATCTCGATAGATGATGCTACAATAGTTGGAGATAATGACTTTGAATCTAAGGCTGGAAAATCTATGCCTGTTGAGATTCATTACAGAATAATTACACCATTCAAAGTTGACAAAGCAATTCAAGAAAAAGAATCAGATGATGTCAAGATTCGTGGTGCAGTTTATGTCGGTGGAGATGATATGCTAGACAGGCATGGAGAACTTGTTGATTCTAAGGCAATCATGGATGCTTGGAACAAGTATTCTAAGAATCCTGTCATTCTATACAACCATTCAAAAACATACGGTGTAATAGGCCGTATGACCGATGTTTCTATGGAAGAACAAGACGGTGTAAAAATGCCTATGGGAACTGCAATCATTGATGGTGGAGAAAAAGACATCACAAGAAAAATCAGAAAGGGAATGTTGAAAGCATTCTCAATCGGATTTATCGCTAAGGCAGCAGTAAAAGAATGTAAAGACGATGATAGTTGCTACATGAAGTTTACAGAAATTGATTGGGTCGAAACTTCGGTTGTAGATGTTCCAGCAAGTCCTGACGCACTTTTCTCAGTTCAGAAATCTGTAATGTTAGGTGTTGAAGCCAACATGGAAGATTGCGACTGTGGAGATGATTGCTGTGATGAAAAAGATGCAGAATCAGAAATTAAGAAATTAGATTTTGATACTACTGAAAAACACATAGTAAGAATCGAAGAGGATGACCAATACATTACTGTCGTCTATGGCAAATCCGAAGAATGGGAAGGAATAGATGTTGATACAACAGATGCACCCGAAGAAGCGGGATATTATGATGAAGATGATGATAAAAAGATGATTTTCGATGTTTTAGCCAAATTAGATGCTATTGAGAGTCGGCTTGAGTCAGACGAATCAGTTAATAGCCACTTGGAGTCAAGCAAGGGATTAATGAACTCCGAAGATATGGACTTAATCACCGAAGATGCTACTGCAACAGAAGAGGAATCAGTAGTTGTCGAGACTCCTGAATTAACAGAAGAAGTTGTTGAAACAACAGAAGAAATGATGGAAGAAAAATCCGTAGAAGAAGAGGTCGCAATGCCTTCTCCAAGAGAAGCATTAATTGATGTTGCATCTGCATTAAAGAGTATCATGGAGACTCTTGATTCTATGCAAGAAAAATCAGAAGAAGTTGTTGAAGAAGAAGTTGACAATTCAGAAGATGAAATTACAAATCTCAAAGCGGAAATTGCTGCACTTAAAGAAGAGAAAGCAGCAAGAGAAGCAGCAGAAAAACTTGAGGCGGAAGTAGCCAAGAGAGTAGAAGAAAGACTTGCAGAAGTCGGTGTTGAAGCAACACCATCTCGCAAATCTATCCCAACTGTTTCAGAAAAGAAAACAGTACCAAAAACATTCGACCCACAACCAAATGTGAGTAAGGGCATGAACGGATTAGCAGCATGGCTGGAATCCAATATTGCACATAGGAACTAAGGAAGAGGGTCAAACAAAAAAAATCAAACTGAGGAATATAAAATGTCAGAAGAAATAGAGTTTAACGATGTAGTAGAAAGAGTGAAAGATGCACTTGCTGGCAATACAGCAGGTACAGGGGCAACAATGTTGCCTACTGAAACAGCAGACGAAATTATTGCGATAGTGTATGAAAGAAACTTCATGCGTGGATTATTCCCAGCACTACCAATGTCTCGCAGAACCATAAACGTACCAAGCCTAACAGGTTCAGTTGCGTTCCACCAACAAACACTTGCAGATACAACATCAGGCACAGCACAGGGCGAATCATCTCAGACAACTTCTGAGTTAACAATGACTCTAAAAACCATGATTGCTAACGTACCTGTTGGTAACTACCTAATCGCATACGGTGTTGAAGGATTACTATCCGTTCTTCGTGATGATATCGCATCCCGTCTTGCATACAATGAGCAATCACTTTTACTAAACGGTGATACAGCAATCGGCAACGGATATACAGACAACATTAACGGTATCTATAACGCATCAACCAACCCAACAGGTGTTGACGCTGATGACAACGATTACCTACTAATGTTCGATGGTCTAAGAAAGGCTGCTGGAAAATCAGTTCTAGTAAGCGGAACTTTCGCATTATCGCACATCCGTGAAGCAATTAACGAACTTGGTGTTTACGCTGAAAACCGTGATGACCTTGCTCTAATCGTTCCTCGCAACCTTGAGGTGCAATTGCTCGGCTTAAGTGAACTACAAACGCTGGATAAATATGGAAGCGGTGCTACAATCTTAACAGGAGAAATCGGAAAGATTTACGGTATCTCAGTATTCGCAACATCTGCCCTTGCTACTAACTTAGGATGGGATGGAACTTTCGATGCTACTGCTGCTGTTGCTAACAAAACAACTGCACTTCTTGTTCACAAGAGAAGTCCTTTGATTGGAAACCCAACTGTTGCTGACAGAAGATTTAGCATAGACTTCCATGATGAGCCAACAAAAGATAGATTCGTTTTGATTCCACGACAAGACATAGCATTCGGTGTTCGATATACTGACGCACTATGTAGATTCAACGGAATCAACACAGTCTGAAACTGTTGAAACAAACCTTGCCTGATGGCTTAGTTTGACGGCTACAAAAGGCCGTCAGGCTAAGTCCTTTAGCATCGGTGATAAACCATAAAGGATTAGACTTAGAGTATGATTCTCTTGGGCTATACTTTTGGTCAATTAATAATAGAAGAAAATGAGGGGTATTACTAATGTCAGTCGGCTGGACTATGGGGCAGTTGATTGTTGATGAAAGTGCCACTTCTGCAATTGATTATTGCACAGTAGCAGATGTTGAAGCATACACAGGAGTTGACTTCTCAGAAGGCATTGGTGCTACCGAAGCACAAATTGCTACAATGATTTCAAATGCATCAAGATTAGTAGATGCCTATGCCGGAGTTCAGGTCGCTGGAACAGTCGGAGTTACAGAATATTTCGATGTCAATAATTACACAAAACACTTGGTCTTGGGCGTAAGACCCGTTGCTTCAATTACCAATATTTATTCGGTCAATGATGATGGTGTTGAAACGGCTTTAGTGCAGGGTAGAGTTAGAAATACAGATGAATATTGGCTACATGATAAAGAGGCGGGAATTGTAAGATTTATGGGGAAGTTTACAGAAGATGGAATCCTTGCTTTGAAGGCTGTTTATATCGCTGGTACTGCAACACCTACAATAGAGGCAAAGATGGCTACAATTATGATGGTATCACGAAATGCAGCACGTTCTGCATTGAATGATGAGAACTGTATGGATAGAGTAAAAGAAATGTGGTCGAGACTTCTGAAATCATCAGAATCAGATATGAAAGATATGTTAGAATTAGTCAAAAAACATTCTAAGATTGCAGTTGCTACATTTGGTTTGGAAGGTAACTATTGAGGGAATATTAATGTCAATTTCTAACACAGGAATCCCAGCAACAGACCCACATACAATGTTGTCAAGTTTAATCACTACAAACATGACTTCTCCTGATGGAGTTTGGACTCCAATTGTGAATAGTGGATGGCTTGAGTTCAAGCGTCAAAAGACATATCAAATCTCAATTATTCCTCTCTATACAGATTCAGAAGCATTCAATTTAACAGGTGGTTCTTCATCAGCCCAACCAAGAATCTCGACAGGATATTATTCAGTAGTTTTGTATGCACCAAGTAGAGTAAAACTTTGGTCATTATTTCAGAAATTAATGCTAGTTTTGAACAATGAAACTTTGACTTCTCCACAGTCAGGAAGTGGAATGTCAGGAGTCGGTGGAAGTGATTATCATTTTGTCCGAGTAGTTAGGTCAGAAATGGCTAAAACAATTGAGTTCAAAGATGAATTATGTGGTATAGATATTGACAAAACTGATACCACAGGATATCGAGCAGAAATCACGGTTTCATGCCGATGGAATGAATAAATACCGATTCCTTGAATAACCGGAAATCAACGGTCAAGTAATATGGCTCTCATAGATTTGAAGAAAGCAGAACTAATCGCACTTTGTGAAGAAAACGATTTAGATACAGAAGGAACAAAGTTAGAACTAGCAGAAAGACTAGATGCAGTATTATCTTGGGATGATGCAGATGAAGAAGCAGTTGAAGAAGCAGTTGAAGAAGTAGTTGAAGAAGTAGTTGAAGAAGTAGTTGAAGAAGTAGTTGAAGAAGCAGTTGAAGAAGATGAAGATATTGAAGTTTACATCAACAATGTATTCAAAAAATATCTCAAAAGAGAGGCAACTGTCAATGAGTTAAATCATTACAGAAAAGCAATGACATTCCATTGTAATTTAACAAAAGAAAACTTCGTTTTTGGAATCAAAAACTCAGACGAAGCACGTTCATTGTAAATATGATAAATATTGGTTTTTTGTCGAAAAAATATTTTGTTAATCATAACTATCAATAACAGCAAACTGACAGGTTCGATTCATTCCTTACAAAGACGCATCGAAAAGAGCAGCCTACAATCGTAGGTATCAGAAGAAAAGATATGCTGAAAGGAAGGCATCATACTTACACAATAAGAAGGTCAGAAGAGAACAAATGAAGGAATGGTTCAAGTCATTAAAACACACGCTGAAATGTGCTGATTGTAATATCTCAGGTTATCCTCATTCTTGGATTTTAGATTTCCATCATTTAGATTCTTCTGAGAAGTTTTCAATGGTTTCAAAAATGGTTCACGATGGATATGGAAAAGAAAAGATTCTAGCAGAAATTGAGAAGTGTGTTGTTTTGTGTTCAAATTGTCATCGGATTAGACATATAGAGGATGTTGAACTCAACACACGGCTCAAGTCAAAAAAGTGATTTTGATATCAAAAACTATTGATATTTGGGATATATTGATAAGGGGAAAGCCTACGGTGGCTCATTTATGAGCCACATGAGCCAACCAACAAACCGACCAAACCTATCAGTCCACGCTTTACAAAGAGTTGATGAAAGATTAGTTGGAGAAGAAGCACAGAAAGTAATTTCAGCAGTTAGAAAAGCATCTGCAAAGTATGGAACAAAATCAGTAGGAATTATTGCACATGACTTAGGTTCACAAAGAGGCCAAGCATGGGGCAATACCAGCAACGGAGATTTAGTAGTTGTAATCGTAAGAAATGGTCAAGTAAAAACTGTTTACCTACGAAGGGCAACACAAACATTCGACCTTTCAGTTTCACGCACAGATGTATTAGTTGATATGACAGGAAGAGTTCTTTCAGCACCATTGAGAAACAATCCATCAGCAGGTCGAAGAGGAAGCAGAAATGCACCAAGAGATATCTTTGCTAACAGAAGTTAATTCCGTCTGTTCATAACGGTGGGATTTCCGACCATTATCTATGGCTAAAGCGAAGTCAAAGAAATTGAGAATCCTGTGGGGTTCTGAGCAACCAACTCGACCAACAGGATATGGAACTGTATCTAGGGAAATCTGCAAACGATTAGTTGAAAGAGGACATGAAGTTTTCATAATCGGATGGGATTACAATGGTGAAGATTTCAAACATGAAGAAGGCTGGACTTTAGTTCATGCTGGGATTTCAGGATATGGTGCTGAGAGATTAAGTGGCGACCATAGCCCAACTGTTTTGGAATATCATTTGGCTCGATTACAACCCGATTTATATCTGACATTGAACGACCCATTTTACATTGGTTCATCTGTTGTCAGCACCAATAAAATGAATGTTCCATATGTTGCATATATGCCGATTGATGGATATCCAATTTCATATGCTTGGAAGGATGTTTTGAAAATGCTTCATACTCCACTTTGGATGGCTAATTTTGGAAAATCTGTATTTTCTGACTTTGTGAATGAATACAGTAGTGCTGGGAATGCCGATAAGACGCTCAGGGATGCTATGTTAGACCGTTATAGGGGGAATGAGGGGGATATACTGCTACATGGCGTTGAAACGTCTGTATTTGCACCTATATCGGAAGAGAAAAAGGAAGAGACTAAGCAGATGTGGGGAATATCGCATTGGGATTACATTTTTTGTTCAGTTGGAAGAAATACAAATCGAAAACAAATCCCAAGATTATTAGAAGCATTCAGAAAGTTTCTCGATGAAGTAGATGACCCTGATTCTGTTGGACTTCTACTTCATTGTGGTGATGCATCAGATACGATGGGAATGGGGGGTTGGGATTTACCATTAACTTTGAATCAAATGGGATTAACAAAAAATGTCAGATTTACAGACAAAGGCAACAATCCATTGATGGGATTATCAAGAGAAGAATTAGCACTTGTCTATGGTATCTCAGATGTTCATGTTTTAGCAACAGGTGGAGAAGGATTTGGAGTTCCAAGTGCAGAAGCAATGTCATGTGGAATCCCAATCATACTTCCTGACAACAGCACAGGTTCAGAATTGACAGGCGGAATCTTACCGGAAGGAAAATCATATGTTGAAGCCAACAGGGGATGGTTGGTGAAATGCATCACTTCGATTTGCGGTGGAAAGTGGTCAGTCAATATGGGATTGGTGGATGTTGATGCTTTGAAATCTGCAATGATTGAATCATATGAAAATGAAGATTTGAGAAAAGAACTTGGAAGAAATGCAAGAGACTTCGCAATCGAAAATCTTGATTGGGAAATTATAGTTGACCAAACAGAAAAAATACTATCTAAGGCCGCCAATACTAAACACCCACTTGGTAAGCATTCAACAATGGGAATGAGGCGATAAAATGAGTAAGAAAAACAAAGTAATTACCTGTGGTCATAAGTCGAGAAGCGTTTGCGAACATCACAATCTTAGATGTATAATTCCTGTTGGTTTTCCACAGGGAGATTCCCGATTGAGATTCGTTTCTGAACTACAACGAATGGGTGCTGAAAAACATACGAAAGATTCTGAACATAGATGTGATTTATGTGAGGCAGAAAGACAGGATGGTAGAAGGGCTGGGTATTATCAGAAAGACCCGAAGGATGGAAAAGTCAAACCAAAAGTTCTGATTGAAAGATTAGAAAAAGAACGTGAAGTAAAAAGAAAATACAAACAATCTAAGCGAGACAGTTAATAGCCCCATGAGAAGAGGTTTTGGATATGGCAGTTCACGCATTCACAGGTGTAACAGGCAAGATAACAGTTTCAGGAAGCGTAGTAGGGTTTGTTAGTGGTGATTTATCATTAGCAGTAGCGACAGGAAAATATGTTACTCTTGGTGGCAACACAGCAACAGCAAATACAAGAGGATTAAAATCAGTTTCAGGTACACTAAAATATGCTTGGGGAATAACTGACTCAACACTTTACACTTACTTCAATACTGATGCTGAGTTCGATATAGAGTTTGAAGCAGCAAATGATGGTGCAAGCCCCCCTGTCGGACTACACACATATACTGCTTCAACTTGCGTATTTACAGATATGTCAATCGAAGGATTAGAAGCAGGTTCAGAAGGTGCTTTAATGATTAATGCTTCTTTTGAGGGTTTGAATTGGTCGAGAGTTGCTTAAGCCTCAAATACCACTTCATTCATAACGGTGGGAAATCTGATTTTACAGATAATAAGAGGCGAAAAATATGTCATGGCTCGATAACGCAATTGAACAAGCAAACAACCCGATTGATGTTGATGTATCAGGACTTGGATTATCACAAGATGTTATCCAAGCGAAACCACTATCAGCAGCCGAGTTTCAGGTTCTCAAATCAGAACCCGAAATCGCAAGATTATCAGGAGAAGATAGAAACGAATTACTTGGTTTACGAACCGTTTATGAAATGTTATCCAAATGCGATAAATCATTATCTTGGGGCAAGTTCAGACAACTTCCAATGCAATTACTTGGAGAATTGGCGACAAGAGTTACAGCAGCCGTTGGAACAGGCCAAGACGGTGCTTTGGGAAAGTAATAGATTACTCCAAAACAGACGAAGGGCAATTTCTTTTTCAGATATTGACCGAAACCGGAATAACCCCTCAAGAATGGCGACAACTAGACCCAAGAGATTCTATATTTCTTTGGTCGGCCTTTGCAGAAAAGGTCAGGCGACAATACGAGAGACAGAAAGGTAGGTGAATAGATGGCTAAAGATATTGAATTGAAAGCCGTTATCGGTGGAGATTCTAAAGGAATCCAAACAGCCTTCGCAGCAGCAGCAGCAGCATCAGAAGCATCAGGAAAAACAATATCAGCAAGGCTTGCGAAAATAGGTAAATCTATGGCTTTCGCTGGTGTTGCAGCAGCAACATTGGGTGCGGCAATTACAGGGATGTTTGTCAAGAACTCAGTTGGAACATTTTTAGAGTTTGAAGTTGCTATGGCAAGGATGGGTGCAACTCTCGGTGAAACAAGTGAAATCACAGGAGAACTCAATGAAAATATGGATGAACTTGAGATTACGATAAGAGACATAGCAAAGCAATCTTCTGCTACTGCTACACAGGTAGCACAGGCAGGTAATGTGCTTGCTCTAGCAGGTCTTGAAATGTCAGAATTGGGAACTGCAACAGAAGGTGCAATCAAGAGTCTTGTTGACTTCTCAGTAGTTGGTGGGGTTGATGTTGAAACTGCTGCTGGAATTGTAATGGCATCCATCAATGGTATGGGTCTTGAGATTTCAGAAATGGATAGAGTAATGGATGTTTTCGTTGCTACTATGACATCATCATTTACAGACTTACAAACTATTGGAATGGCAATGAAGTTTCTTGCCCCAACAGCACAGGCGGCTGGACTTTCTATTGAGGAAATGGCGGCAGCAGTTGGTGCATTAGGAGATGCAGGTTTACAAGGAACAATCGCTGGAACAGGATTGAGAATGTCAATTAACAAGTTGTTGAGTCCAACAGATGATGCTAGAAGAGTTATGGATAGACTCGGATTGAACTTCCTAACTTTGACCCCTGCTGGTCAATCAGCCGATGCAGCATTAAGAGCAGTTTCAGCAACGATTGTTCAGACTAAAGTTGATGTTGAAAGAACATCATTTGCACTTGATATTCTAAATGGAAAATTAGAAGATTTGTCAATTGAACAACAATCTAATTCTCTCGCAATAATGCAGATTAGGGCAAGGGCTGAACGTCAAGGAAGAGATTTAACTGAGACTGAAATAAAAAGAATTGAAAGATTAGAAATGGCTAACAAAATGTTGGGTGTTGAACAAGCATCAGTCGCACTTGAACAAAGGATTGCTCAAAGAGAAAATAAGAAGTTTACAGATAGCCTGAAAGAACAGGAAAAACAATTTTCAGCAAACAAAGATATCGTGCAATCTCAGACTATGGGTTTGACATCTTTAGTTGATGTAATTAATCAGTTAGAGGCGGCTGGTGCAACCACAGCAGAAGTGCTAGAAATATTCTCGGTTCGTGGTGGAACTGCTATCATGGCTTTACAGGGTCAGCGTGAAGGATTTTTGAATCTGATTGATATTACAAATGACGCAGATGGTGCGGCTCAAAGATATCTACAAACCATGAAAACAACTTCTGATTTCCAACTGAAAGTTGTTGCTTCATCTTTTGAAGAAACAAGGATTGTAGTTGGTGGATTATTTGCTGAATTAATTGGTCTTGCAGATGCTAATGATGGTAAGATTGCGAACTCATTAATCCGAGTATCAGAAACACTACGAGAAAATACTGACCCATGGACTGCTTTGAGAGATGTAATTCAGACTGATATTTTACCTTTGATTGCAGAACTACCTGATTTAGTAGATAGTTTGATGATGTCATTTCAAGTAGCAGTTCCTTTCATCCAAGCATTCGCTTCTACTATGAGAGTCTTAGGACTTTTATTTAACCCCCTATTCTTTTTATTGGAAAGGCTCTGTTGCGGGGGGGGAGGCCGGTGTGGGGGGGGGGGGGGGGGGGGGGGGGGGGGGGGGGGGGGGGGGGGGG
>JAAHTG010001581.1_pt1 | contig 14988 bp, 7 predicted proteins | sample 6116081 | NCBI WGS metagenome assembly JAAHTG01 (sample SAMN13939989, study PRJNA603662) | sponge metagenome | isolation source: marine sponge | host: Mycale hentscheli | place: New Zealand | collected 2005 | reverse complement strand
TATCTTGAAAAACTTAGATACTCAAGGAGCTATTGAAGAGAACATGTTATTCTTACAAAGACAAACGTCTTTAGATTTTGACGATATGTTAGCTGCAATCTCTGGAGGTGCTCAAGGTGGTACTGCTTATGGATTATTCGAAAACTCTGAAGAAATGGCATTGAACTTAGGTTTCTCTGGATTCAGAAGAGGTTCTTATGACTTCTACAAGACTGACTGGAAATACTTAAACGATGCTTCTACTCGTGGAGCTATGACTGGAACTTCTTCTATTGAAGGTGTATTAGTACCAGCTGGAACTTCTACGGTTTATGATCAAGTATTAGGTACAAACATTAGACGTCCTTTCTTACACGTAAGATATAGAGCTTCTCAAGCAAATGACAGAAGAATGAAGCAATGGGTAACTGGTTCTGCCGGTGGAGCTGCTACATCTGATCTAGATGCTATGGAAGTAAACTTCTTATCTGAAAGATGTTTATGTGTACAAGGTGCTAACAACTTTGTATTATTCAAAGGAGTGTAATCACTAACAAATGTAATTCTTACCCTCGTTGAACTGACGGGGGTAATTATTACCCTTATAAATTATTTAATTATATTATATTATGGCTGCAAAAAAAGCACCAGCAAAGAAAGTTGAGGTTGCTCCTCAGCAAAAGGTAGTGGCTAAAGCCGCTCCAAAAGTAGAACCAACAAAACCAAGTTGGGAAATAAAAGATAGAGTATATTTTTTAAAAGGTAATAAATCCCCTTTGACTCTAACAATACCAGGTAGGCATACTAGAAAGCACGCTTTACTTTATTTTGATATAAAGTCTGGAAAACAAAGAGAAATAAGATATGCTACAAACCAAGAGTCTCCTCTTGTTGATGAACAAAAAGGAGAATGCACTATGGGGCACATAAGATTTCTTGACGGCACATTAACTGTACCTAAAGAAAAGCAAAATTTACAAAAATTGTTATCCCTATATCACCCTTTGAAAGATAAAATATATCAAGAATTTAGTGCTGTTGAAGAAGCCGAAGATGAATTAGACATACTAGATATGCAAATCGACGCTTTGAATGCTGCTAGAGAAATGGATATTGATCAAGCCGAAGCTATACTAAGAGTTGAATTAGGGTCTAAAGTTAGCAATATGAGCTCTAAAGAGTTAAAAAGAGACTTAATGTTGTTTGCTAAAAACAACGCAGCGCTATTTATAGACTTAGCAAATGATGAAAATGTACAGTTAAGAAACGTAGCTATTAGAGCTACAGAGCTTGGTATTATAATTTTATCACAAGATCAAAGAACATTTACTTGGGGTTCCAACGGAAGGAAGCTAATGACAATTCCTTTTGATGAAAATCCTTACTCTGCAATGGCTGCTTACTTTAAAACCGATGAAGGTGTTGAAGTTTTCAGATCTGTAGAGAAAAACTTAAATTAACATGTAATCATTAATATAGACCGGCTACTCTAAGTGGTCGGTCATATTATAACAAAAAAAACAAAATAATGGCTATAAACGTAGATTTAGTTTATAAAACTGTCTTATTAATACTCAATCAACAACAAAGAGGTTATATAACACCTGACGAGTTTAGTAAAGTAGGTAATCAAGTGCAGTTGGGTATATTTGAAAAATATATGAGCGACTTAAATCAACAGCTTCGTATACCGGAAAACGATAGCGAATATGCCAATAGAGTAAAAAATATTGATGAAAAAATCGATATATTTAAAAGAATAGGACCTGCTACATACAGCGCTCCTTACTTTAACTTACCAACAACAGCAACCGCTGCTACCACAACACAAACATTTACAGTACCTGCTTTACCAAGTCCAGCAACAAATAAAATATATAATGTTACTAACTGGTCTTCTTCTCAATCGCAAGAAGCTGTAATTAAAGTATTTAAGAACGGGGTACTGCAAACTTCTCCAGCGCAATACTCATTTAACACAACATCGAATAATATAGTTTTTGTAGCAGCTCCTGCTATTAATGAAGTTATAGTTGCGGAGTTGTATCCATCAGATTTTTATAGACTAGGCACTGTTATATATAACGACACAGTAGAGGCTCAAATGGTAGATAGAAATGAATGGTATAAAATAAAGAAAGCACCGCTAATAGCGCCCACAACTTCTCAACCAGTGTTCTTATATGAAAATAACAAAATAGAATTATTCCCTGCATCTATTACTTCAAATGTACAAGTTTCCTACATAAAGAAACCTAGCCAAGTACAATGGGGATACTCTATTGGATCTTTAGGTCAGTTCTTATATGACCCATCATCCTCTACAAACTTTGAATTGCACACCTCAGAGCAAGTAGATTTAATAAGTGGTATACTTGTGTACTCTGGAGTTATAATACAGGACCCTACTGTAATACAAGTAGCATCTCAACAAGTTCAACAAGAAGACATTAACGAAAAATCATAATAAACCATGGGTTTAATCACTGAAAATAATCAACAGTATTATGCAGGTTCCCAGCAGTTTGTATCTGCTGCAGGAACAAATCAAAAATTTACAACTACTTTTGATACTAATTTAGTTTTTGGTAGCTACGATCCTTTGCAGGTTAATTATGCTTTAAACAATTTTAAATTATACACAGCTCCAGCTGGATCATTAACATATACAGAATACGTATTATCTTATACTGTGACTGGTAATGAAATTGAAATAGCCGCTAATTTGGCTTTAAACACTAACGTTGTTGTTCAATTAAAATCTACAAACGGAGGTAACTATGGTAACAAAGATGCGTTTGGTCAAGCTGTAGAAAACAATTATGATAGCTATTCTTATATTAAACTAGATGAAGTAATTAATAACTTTCAAGTAGCTTATGTAGGAACAGGTAAATTAATACCAAGCTGTAAAAGAACTGATATTATATTTCACGCTAAAAGAGGTTTACAAGAATTTAGTTACGACACTTTAAAAAGTATAAAGTCTCAAGAATTAACTATACCTCCAGGGCTTAGTGTAGTTATACCTCAGGACTATGTAAATTACGTCAAAGTTTCTTGGATAGACAAGTTAGGAATTAAAAGACCTATTTATCCTGCAAACAATTTAACTATAAATCCATACAGTACCCCAACGCAAGATGACCTAGGTATACCAATACAGGATAGTTTTGGAAACAACATACAAGGTACATCGATAACAGAAGACAGATGGGCTAGTGATCCGGTAATAAATGAAGATCTTTTCGGATATAACAGAGATGAGCTTTTAGGTAGAGGATATGGGTATGGTCAAATGTATGGTATAAATCCACAATATTCTCAAGCAAACGGTTGGTTTACTATAAATGACAGAGAAGGTAAAATGTCTTTTTCAAGCAATCTAGCTAATAAGTTAATTGTTTTAGAATACATTTCAGACGGTTTAGCTTATGATATGGATACTAGGATACCAAAGATGGCAGAAGAGGCTTTATATGCTCATATAAGCCACGCTATCGTAGCTTCTAGAATAAACCAACCTGAATATATAGTTAGAAGATTAAAACAAGACAGAAGCGCTAAATTAAGAAATGCTAAAATAAGATTATCTAACATTAAACTTGATGAAATAGTTCAAGTAATGAGAGGTAAATCTAAATGGATTAAACATTAGAATTAAATGGCTGAAATAAAAAACACTTTTCTTAAGGGAAAAATGAATCAAGATCTTGACTCTCGTATTGTGCCTAACGGTGAATACAGAGAAGCTAGAAATTTATCTATAAGTAGATCAGAAGGTTCTACTGTAGGTGAATTTGAAAACGTTTTAGGTAATATAAAAATATCAAGTCTAGGTGATTTAAACCCAGCTGCTCCAGCTAATACTGAAATTATAGGTAAATTTATTGATGACAATTCAAGTATGGCTTATTTTATGGCTACTGATTGGAATCCAGGTGATGAAACTAGAGCTCCAGGGACTGCTAAGTGTTATATAGCAAGTGTTGACTTATCCTCTACAAACCCTCCATTGGTATTAGTTCAAGGTAGTTTTTTAAATTTTAATCAAGGTTATATAATAACCGGTATAAATTTAATTGAAAATCAATTATTTTGGACAGACAACTTAAACCAGCCAAGAAAAATAAATGTTTCTTTAGCAACTAGCAATTCATCACATTACACAACAGAAGATCAAATATCCGTAGCAAAATATGCTCCCTTCGAGCCAATACTAGCCATGGAAAGAGTACAAACAACTTTAAATGGAGACGTTACAGCTTCCGATACTATAGTTGTAGCCAGTTCTACTGGTATAAAGGTAGGTGATATTGTTACTGATAAAGTAAAACTAGGCGCTCAGCAAATATTAGAATTAGTTACGGTTATAGGAATACCTGCAACAAACACGTTAACATTATCTAAGCCTGTAACTATAATAAACACTACTCCTTTGGATTTCAGTAGACCTTCTATGACTAATAAGAAGGATTTATTTATGTCTAATCATTCTTCAGGCAACGCTGTTATCGCTGGAACTGGGCTGAGTAAAACTTATACAATAAAATCCTCTTCACCTAGTGATGTAGATTTTTTATATAACGGAAATAACGGTATACCTAAAGTAGGTGATTTAGTAACATCTACAGTAACAGGAGTAGATCCTGACACCAGGGTAGCCAGTGTTACTGTTGTAGACAACGACGCTGTTACACAAAAACAATCTATTACTGTAACACTAAACAAAGCTACTACAATAGCAAATAATAGTTTTATTAGCATAAGCGATAACCCTGATTACGATGCTGACTGGAAAGGTGATGATAATTTTTTAGAAGATAAATTTGTAAGGTTTAGTTATAGATTTAAATTTGAAGACAACGAATATTCTTTAATGGCGCCTTTTAGCCAACCAATGTTTATTCCTAAACAAGGCAGTCAATTTGGAGGAGGCTTATTGTCGCCTACGGAAGATATGGACGACGCGTATAAATCCACTATTATAACGTGGTTTGAAAACAACATAAACAATATACTTTTAAAAATACCTGTAATGTCGAGTACAGCGGCAGGTTTAACGAACAGCTTCAAGATAACTGACATCGACATATTATACAAGGAATCGGATGCGTTAGCTGTAAAAGTGCTTGACACTGTTGAGATGGCTAATCCATCTCCTACTTTTTCTTCAATAGCGTTTCACGATGCTATCCACGGTATAAACACTAAATACTTTTTAGACTATGATTATAGCTCTACAAAGCCATATAAAACATTACCTAATAATCAAGTAACAAGGGTATCTGATAGGGTTCCTGTAAGAGCGTTAGCTCAAGAAGTTATAGGTAATAGAATTGTTTATGGAAACTATTTAGACAGACACACGGGGCCTAACTCAATAGATTTTAGTGCAAATGCTAGTAATAAATCTACTAAGTTCGACAATTATACACAATTCCCTAAACACCAATTAAAACAAAATAGAACATACCAAGTAGGCTTCGTGCTTTCAGATAGATACGGAAGACAATCAGATGTTATTTTATCATCTTATGACAATGTTCCTGGCATATCAGGGTCTACCGTTTTTCATCCTTATAATAGCTTGGCTGATCAAACTTCTAACACAATTTTAGATTGGTTAGGAGACGCTTTAGTTGTTACTTTAAATAAAGCGGTGCAATCAACTTACAACCCAGCTTTAGGTACACCTGGTATTTACTCTGCAAATAATCCACTTGGATGGTATTCTTATAAAATAGTTGTAAAACAGACAGAGCAAGAGTACTATAATGTTTACCTGCCCGGGTTTGTAAATGGATATCCTGTAACTCAAAATAATGAAAGGAACAAAAGCTTTTTTACAACTCTTCTAGGTGACAACGTAAACAAAATACCTAGAAATCTAAAAGAAGTAGGGCCTAACGATAGAGATTACGGAAGTGACGAAAGCTTAAATGTTAGAGTTAATAATCCACGCATAGATAATAAAAGTGGAGCTGTATATCCAAAAACTAAACCTTGGAATACTCAGTACTATCCAGCTGGAATAGAACAAGAAGTTATACAAATAGCTACGGTGAGGGATATGGAAATACAAGCCATACCTTTTAAGCCAAATGCTGTAAGTGGAGAATACGGTGAGTCCGCCATACTGCAAACGTATAATTACTTTGGAGGTGTAGTGGCTAATGGAGTAGAGAGCGTTAATGAAGTGCCTGAACCTACAGGTAGAATACCATGGGGCACAACAGGGCCGGACGCTCCTCTGTACAGTGCAGATTCGAATCCTTTTGTTATAAAAGGTAACCAATCAGAAAATATAAACAATCCAATAGGTGCTTATGTTACTACTTTTTCTGTAAATGCCCCGCCTTCGCCTCCTACGGCTGTATTTTCTATGGTACCTTTTTTATCTGTAGCTGAAACAAATCCGGTTGAATCTTTGTTGGATATATTTTGGGAAACGTCATTATCCGGAAACTTAGCCGAATTAAATGCTTTAGTTGATTCCCAATATGGAGGATTAACAGGTTCTAATTTTGTAGCTGCTGACTTTTTTGAAAATGTAACAAATCCAACTATAGTAGGAACGCCTTTTAAATTTAAAGACGGAGCCGGAACCGAAATAAACGCTTCTCTTGTTACTATAAACAGTATAAGTATAATAGACGCGGACGGAAATGCTTTTGATCCTAATAACCTTCCTTTTACGATAACGCCAAATGGCCAAAACTTTGAAATTAAAACTAACACTACGTTTTTTTATAACGCAGATGTTGATACTTCAGGCTCAGGTGTATACATTATAACTGCTAACACGAGTTATACAAGTGGAGCAGGGAATTTTGACGACCCTATAACATTGCCAAGTATATCATTAAAAAACTCAGCACCTATAATAAGCACATTTACGCAACCTACAGGTATAACAACACAAGCAAACCAACTTATAATAGATACATTAGCAGCTGTAAATGGTAGCGCTAATACAAGTGTTAACACAGAAGAGTTAAAATGGTCGTTAGACCCGATTAGAACAGATTTTTCTATAAATGAAAACACAGGCGTTTTAACTTCTGCAGAGGAATTAATTGACGATACACTCTACAACGTAATAGTTAAAGTAACTGATCTTAATGGAAGCGGTTTATCAGATACAGCAACTTTGACTTTTCAGGTTGGAAACCCTAGAGTAAACAAAGCTTTATGTGAAGGAAGCGGAGGGGCTGCGTTTACACCGGTTACTACTTGTGGAGAAAATTTACAAGTTCAATTTTTAAAGAGTAGCACAATAATTAATTCATCGTCACAAACAGTAGTAGGCCCATCGAAAACAGAAACATATCCAGCTACAAGCGAGTCAGTAGGAAATATTTATAATGTACTTGCTAAAAATGATGGAAGTGCATCATTGCCTCCGGTAACACATACAACGGGAGCTCTGGAACAAGGAGCTGTGGCTATAACATGTACTCTTACTAATGTAGGCGGTAGTGCAGGGCGAGAAGATGATGTTATTGGATTTACGATCCAATATAAACCTATTGGATCTGGTAGCTGGAGTCAAGCTACTGAGCTTATAGGTGAAGAACAAGAGTTTGTATACAACGAAGAATTACAAGTAGGAGTTGATGCTGCTGTTTCTACAACAAAGATTTTTAATGTGGCTGGAGAATATAGAGTTTTAACCACAACAATAAGCGGCGGTCAATGCTCTTTAGGTTTTCCAGATGATCAATCCACTAAGTTTACAGTTGATTTTGAAGATGCAAATTATCCTAGATCAAATCCGAGTAATTCGTGTACTGATGCTCCGTTGTAATAAAAGAAAAAAACAAGTAATAAATATAATATGCCAATAACATTAGAAGTAGGATATTTTAACTCATTTTACATGAAGAGATTAGCTGATCTGCCTGCTGGAAACGGTGAGACAGGAAGTACTAATTATACATCTCCAACTACTAGTGTAATTCAAGAAGATTGGTATGTGGAAGAGTCTAGAATACGAGGTGGTTATAATAATACTTCTACTGATTTAGGTGTAAAAGCTTATATAGTAGAAGACAACGATGCTCAGCAGCGTAGAAAAAATTCATTAATATATTCAGGAATATTTAATTCCAGAACAGGCGTAAACCAATCTAACCAATTTAGTACAGCCGAAGAGATAACTAGAAGCGTTGATCCTTCTGGTGGTAGTATTCAAAAGCTTTACGCTGAAGATACTAACTTAATTATATTTCAAGAGGATAAAGTTAATAGAGCTTTAATAGACAAAGACGCTATATATTCCGCCGAAGGCTCAGCTATAACAACCACGGCTAATTTAGTTATAGGTCAAATAGTTTCATATGCTGGAGAGTATGGTATATCTACAAACCCAGAATCTTTTGCTGTTTATGGTTATCAAAAATACTTTACTGATCGTAATAGAAACGCGGTTTTAAGACTATCAAGAGATGGTATAACTGAAATATCGAATTACGGCATGGTAGATTTCTTTAGGGATAAACTATCGCTTGTAGGTAGCACGGGTAAAATTATTGGTTCTTACGATATATATAACAAAAACTATGTGGTATCTTTACAGGAAAACAATGGAAACTATAATACTTTAGGGTTTGAAGAATCTACTAATGGTTGGATTAGTTTCTATGACTACAAACCAAGCAATGGATTTAGCTCTCAAGGTAAGTTTTTCACGACGAATGGTACATCAGTATGGAAGCACTATTCTACAAGTGTTGACAGAGGTAGCTTTTACGGAACAAATAATAAGTCTTCTGTTAAATTAATATTAAATCCGGACCCTACGAGAGTAAAAACTTTTAAAACAATAGACTACGAAGGTACAAATGGATGGGAAGTAATATCTTTAGTTTCAGATGACACAGGAACTGATTTAGTTAACGGAGTGTGGGTTAATAACAGCGAGCAAGGTACTAGCAGCGCTGATCCAGCTACTTTTACTTTAACTAATCCAGGAAGCGGGCTTTATGTTACAGGTAATAACGTAGGAACTTCATCAGATGGCTTTGGCGTTGGAATGAAAGTTAATATAGTTGCAAGCGGCGGCATAACTCAAATATCAATATCTGACCCTGGATTTGGGTATCAGCCAGGAGATGTTCAAACCGTATTAGCAAACGGAGGCGGAGGTGTTGGCGTTAATGCTACATTTGTATTAAATACATATACTAATGTGTATAGCAGAATATACAGTTATAATGAAGGTTTATATTTTGAAAGCAATATTCCTTACAGAGCAGGGTTTGACAGAAAACAAAACAGGTATGTCGCTGCTATAAGAAATAATTCAACAACTCCTTTAGCGGGTCAAGTTTTAAGTGGGCCTAGCAATACAGGTATAAAAGCATATTACACAACAGTAACTATGCAAACAGACACCACTACGGATCCCGGTGGATTAAAAGAATTGTTCGCGGTAAGTTCAACATACGGAAGATAAAACAAACAACATGATAGAATTTTTAGAAATATTTTTATTTGGACAAGGCGATGTTCAAATGGCGGAACCTTTAAGCTTAGGAGCGGCTGCTTTAATATCAGCAGGTACTCAAATCTTAGGATCTTTATTCGGTGGTGGTGCCAGAAGAAGAGCCGAGAGAGATGCTCAACGTAAGCAAGCTAGGCTTCAAAGAAAACTTAGTAATCTAGAAGCTAGTAGGCAAGCAATAACAAATCCTTACTCAGGTGTTAAAAACTTAAGTGGCTTAGCTGTAGATCTTAGCTCAAGCTTAACAAACCCTTATGCTAACTTAAGCGTTGCCACAAAAGCGGCAGAAATGCAAGTAGAACAAGCAGATATATCTTTAGCAAATACTTTAGACAATTTAAGATCAACAGGGTCTGGAGCAGGCGGTGCAACAGCATTAGCTCAAGCTGCATTGCAAAGCAAGAAGGGTGTTACTGCAAGTATAGAGATGCAAGAAAAACAAAACGAAGATAAAAGAGCGGCAGGAGAAGCTCAATTGCAACAATTAAGAATGCAAGAAGGTGCTAGAATTCAAGGTATACAAATCGGTGAAGGCGGTAGAGTTCAGGGCTTAGATGCTGCTGGAAAGCAATTTATGTTTAATACGCAAGAGCAAAGAGAAATGGCGCAACTAGATAGAGTGTCTGCTCAATTAGCAGGTGCTGAAGCTCAATCAGCTCAAGCTTCTGCTGCTAGACAAGCAAATACCGCAGGTCTAATTGGCGGTTTGGCCGGAATTGGAGGTAACCTATTAACAGGTTTAGCGCAACAAAATCAACCAGCGAGCGTTGCTAATAATAATTTAACCCTTGGTCAATACCAGCAAGGGCAACAAATGGCTAATAGTGCGGCAAATTACGCTATGCAAATGGCAATGAATCCTATGGGTATAAACTTGCCTCCTATAGGAAATTCTTCTGGAAATTAAAAACAATAAAATGAGTTATAGAAATCCAAAACAATACATAGATACGCAGTCAATGCAGATTCAACAGAATCTACAAAGAACATTAGCTAATGTAGGTAGTCAAACAGTTGCTAATATAAATAAGATACATGAAGAAAATGCTAAGAAAGTAGAAGCGATTAGAGCAAATGCAGACGCGAGAGTAGAGAAGGCGCAGAATTCAATAATACAAGCGCAGTCTAAAAACCCTACTGCTGATTTTGGCGACCTAAGCACACAGTTGGAAGTTATGAACGGCATACTTTTAAAAGATCCTACTAAAAGAACAGCAGAAGAAAAAACATTTATTACAAGCATGCAATCTATAGGAGACACAATGGGTAATATGCTTAAGAATACAGCTATGTCTCAAGAGGTAATGCTTGAACAGGCTAATAAAAAACTAGGCACTATGGGATCTGTAGACCCAAAAGCAGACCCCGAATTGTACGCTAAGCTATCTGTTTTAGCGAATAGAACATCGGGGCGTACCGTAGCTAGATATAAAACAAATGAAAACGGTCAAGTTGTTTTTTCTTTAGATGTTTATGAAAAAACTAAAGATGGAGAAAGATTTGTAGGTAGCGTTATAAACGACAATGTAGCCACTACCCAAATGCCTGATATAATACCTGATGTTAACAACGAAATGAACGAGCTAATTACAAATACTATAAGCTCCGTTGACCCTACAAGTAAATTATCCCCTGTACTTGACAGTGAAAAAAATGTACTGTATTATAAAGACAGCATGGGGAGAAGAGTAGATAAAGATAAGTTTAGAAAAGTACTAGAAGGCGAAAGCGTTGGCGCTTTAGGAGGCTATGAGAGTAGAGAATTGAAATCTTTGTTTAATAATGTTTTAAAACAAAAAGGAGACAATGAGTTTAGCTATGAAGGCCCTTTAACTAAAGACCAAGAACAATTAATTAACACAAGGTTTGTAGATTACATGATGAATCAAGGAAGTGTTAAAAAAATACTAGGAAATATTGTAGAAGAAAAAATACCAAGTAAAACAAAATTACCTAAAGAGTTAACTTTTAGCGAAAAAATAAAATTATCAGAAAGAAAAAATAAAAAAGAAGCATTTAATAAAGCTGTTGGCGAAAACTTATCTAACCCTTCTATTTCAGCAGTAAGTTCTTTTGATGGCAATTTAATGGCCGTTATACGTCAGGATGAAGAAAGCGGTGGATTTGGATGGATGTTGCAACGTAAAGACGGTACTAAATGGGTTGACATCGCGAATGACCTTAAAGACGATATTTCTAAGCTCTCAGTTCAATTAGGTTACGGTGATCCAGACCAAATAACTAGTGAAAACACAGTACTTTTTACAGAAAACGTAGGAGCTAAGACTGAAGAAGAGCAAGCTAGAATAAATAAATTACCAAAATAATTAAATTAAACAAAATGTATATATACGACGGGTCAAAGTACACTGAAGAAGAAATTCAAAACGCAGCGGATAAAGCGGGGTTATCCCTTGAAGAGTATACTAGTAAAAATAATATTACTTTTGAAGAAGAAGTAGATTTTCCAACAAGCGCTGCAGCGGATGCGGGTGTAGTGCAGCCAATGACAGCATCACAAGCAGGTTTTACGGAATCGCCTTCGGTAAGTACTCCTTCGGAATCACAAGAGGGCAGTGAGGTTACTTTAGAGCAGTTCAAGTCAATGAGCGCTGATGAAAAAAAAGCATTAAGTTACAGCGACAAACAAAGATTACCCAGGGAATTGTACAAGGAAAAAAATAATATTTTAGATGAAATAGAATCCGAAGCGTCTAAAAAATTTAAAAGTGGAGCCTTACGAGTTGGATCTAACTTAGCTCAAATACCTGCGTTTATAAATAGATTAAAAATGACTACGCTAATGGGCGTAGCCGGGTCTGCTTTTGAAGAAGATATAGAAAGATTTAAAAATTTAGATAGTAAAACACAAGACGCGGTAGCTCAGGCTTTAGGGGCGTTTTCGGGTACTGCTGACATAGGGTCTGCTGGCGCTAAAGGATTAGAAGCTGCTGAAAATTTAAAAAGTAAAGCAAAAAAAATAGAAGAAACGTTCACTAAGTACGAAAATACTATAGGGCAAGACTTCGTAGAAGGTAATATTTCTCAGGCTGTTTCCCGTACTTTTAACGAGGTCATTGGTACGATACCTTCTATAGTGCAAGCGTTTGTTCCTTATGTTGGAATTTCTTCTATAGTAGCTGGTTCTGCTGCTGACTACTCCACCGAGGCGCTTGCTGAAGGTAAAAAATTAGATGCAGCAAATATGGTAGCAGCTACTGCTACTGGTTTTTCAGAAGGTCTTTTAGAAATTACAACTAAAAAAATAGGTAAAGGGCTTTTTAAAAGTTTATCTGGAAAGAGTAAAGATGTAGTTAGTAAAACATTAAAAGAAGCCGCTCTTCAAACCGCTAAAGAAGCAGGCCAGGAAGGATTGTCAGAGTCAACCACAGAAGTTCTTAATAGAAGTATCGATGCTTTATATAAAAACAACGGAGACGAGTGGGATAATATATGGCCAGAGTTAGCTGATGTATTTATAATAGGGGCCGCGGCTGGCGGAGGTATGTCCGGAAGCGGTAATACTGCTAGTGTAATAAACAAAGCTGTTCAAGTAAACTCTGTAAATAGGACTTTAAAAGAGAATAATTCTGAATCTGTTTTAAATTCTTTTGAAAAAGACCCTGTCAGCAGAGAAACTATAAATATTGCTAAAAATAAATACAGTGGCAATATACTAGATATTGAATTAAAAAACAAAGTTTCTAACGGTGATATTAGCTTAGAAGAATCAAAAAGTATAAAACAAAAGTTTAATGTTACTAGAAAAAATATACAACTAACCAGCGATTTAAAAATAAATGAAAATTTAATTCAAGAAACAGTCGGGTTACTTGATGAAAGAGAATCTTTATCTTCAGAAATAGCTAAAGCCAAAGGAAACAAAAGTTTAGTAGAAACTCAACAATCTAGGCTTAATAATATTGATAACAGGCTTTCCGAAATAAGTGCTGAAAACAAAATGTCTATTACTACTGAAACTGTTGAAAAATTAGCTAAAGACGTAAAGGGATTAACTGTTAAAAACTTGGATAATGCAGAAGCTATATCAAATTTCATTGAAGAAAACAATATTGATATAGATAGCGAAAAAGCATCACAACAACAAGGATTTATTTATCAAAATCCAGAAACAGGTGAGCAAACAATCGTAATAAACAAAGAGATTGCAGCAAAAGAGTACGCTGTCAATGTAGCAGCTCATGAATTTTTGCATGGATTACTGTTTCAAACAGTTAAAAACTCGCCTGAAACGCAAGTAGCTTTAGGTAAATCTTTGAACGAATACATAAACAAAATTGACGCTGCCCAAATTAAAGATAGTAACTTTGCAAAAAGACTAGAGAGTTATAAAGATATGGATGAAGCTACTCAATCTGAGGAAGTTTTAACTTTATTTTCAGACGCTATTGCTACCGGTGACATACAGTTTAACGAAGGAATATTCACAAAAATTGGTGATGTTATTCGTAGAGCTCTGCAAAACTTAGGTGTAAAAGTTAAATTTAATAACGGTAAAGATGTTTATAATTTTGTAAAAGACTATAATAAAAGCATAGAAAAAGGAAAATTAACTAAGGCTCAAAAAGAAATTGGTAAGAAGAGAGCGGTAGGATCACTTGTTTCAGAGCAAGTTCAAGAGTCAAAACCCGGGATTAAAGAAAGTAAACAATTAACACCCGAACAAGATACCCAACTTAGGTCTGATGTAGCAGAAATAAAAACACTAGCCTCTGAAGGCGCGGTTATAGCTAAAAAATTTAATAAAGATTTTGTTAAAGGAGCTAAGCAAATAAGATTAGAAAACAAAGTAAGAGAAGAAATAAAACCTATTGTAGATAGAGTTATTACTGATAGAACTAAAGCTTTATATGACCCTATAGCAGACGATGCTAAAAAGAATGTAAGTAGACAGTATTTCCAAGAATCTATGCGTTCTGATATTGAAGCCATGGTTTTTAGCGAGTTTAAAAATTTACAATCTATTGAAAAATTTATAGTTAATAGAGCTTTTTTGAGAGCAGCTAACTTGGCAGAGAGATTAGGTATTAAAGGAGTTGAAGAAGGTATTGCTAAGGGATTAGAGGCTGCGGAAAAAGTTGCAGTTGAAGAAACATCCGCACCTAAAGCTGATAAACCTAAGTATAGAAATATATTAAAAAGCAATACATTACCTACCGAAACGGTTAATACTATAAAAGATAAAGTACTTAAAACAATAAGAACTTTAAAGTCTAAGCTAGATGCTAAAGTATCTATAAACAAAACCGTAACACCTCTTATAGCAGAGATTAAAAAGAATATGGGCAAGCAGGCTGACATTGACTTTAAAAAAGCAATGGGTGGTAAAAAAGATGGTCAACTAAAAAGGTTTTTAATTAAAAACAAGAAAGCTATATTAGAAAATATGACTACAACTTGGCTTATGGGTGCAATGCCTGGAGCTGTGCAAAAACAAGTTAATGGTAGTTTTACTTCTGATTGGCAAGGTAAAAAGATTG
>JAAHTG010001580.1_pt1 | contig 14998 bp, 14 predicted proteins | sample 6116081 | NCBI WGS metagenome assembly JAAHTG01 (sample SAMN13939989, study PRJNA603662) | sponge metagenome | isolation source: marine sponge | host: Mycale hentscheli | place: New Zealand | collected 2005 | reverse complement strand
TTTTTCAAGTATCTCACAACTACCTGGGCTGATATCGGTGCTGTTGGCTGGCTGGTGGACGGTGCAGCGATCGTTAACCAGATACCACTTTGCCGCACATCATACGGCCCCTATGCCCGCGCGATGGTTAGGGTTTGTAAAGAAGAAAGCTTCCACCAACGTCAAGGCTTCGAAATTATGGCCGCGATGGCGGAAGGCACGCCCGAGCAAAAGCGCATGGCGCAAGATGCGCTTAATCGCTGGTGGTGGCCGTCAATTATGATGTTTGGCCCAACCGATGCAGATTCGAGTAATTCAGAACAGTCTATGGCATGGAAAATTAAACGCTTCTCCAACGACGAATTGCGCCAACGTTTCATAGACCAGACCGTGCCGCAAGCAGAGGCGATTGGCCTCAAGGTGCCGGACCCTGACCTGAAATGGAGCGAGGAACGCGGTTCCTATGATTTTGGCCCACTAAACTGGGACGAATTCTGGGCGGTTGTAAAAGGTGACGGTGTTGCCAACCGTGACCGGTTAGAAGCACGCCAAAATGCCTACAGCGAAGGTGCCTGGGTGCGAGAAGCAGCGGAAGCCTACGCGGAGAAACAGTCAAATTCAGCAGTTGCAGCGGAATAAAGCAGCAAGAAAAATAAGCTAAGAGAGGAAGATGATCATGAGCCAAACAGGTGGTGATTGGGATCTATATGAAGTTTTCATTCGATCAAAAAACGGAATGTCGCACAAGCATGTAGGTAGCGTTCATGCTGCCGATGATGCGATGGCACTGCAAAATGCCCGTGATCTCTACACACGGCGCAGCGAGGGTGTCAGTATTTGGGTGATTGCCTCTAAAAATATTACCGCGTCTGATCCTGGCGACAGTGCGGCCTTGTTTGAGCCAGCAGCGGACAAGGTGTACCGCCATCCCACATTTTACACCATTCCTGACAACGTCAAAAACCTCTAGGACTTTTGAACATGGCGACACAGCAATTTATCCGCGCCAGCGAATATGGCCCCAGCGACAATGCGCTTTTTGAATATGCGCTTGGTCTGGGCGACACAGCCTTGGTGCTTGGCCAACGCATGGCGGAATGGCTTGGCCATGCCCCATCAATGGAACTTGATATTGCCGCATCCAACTTTTCGCTGGATTTGATCGGTCAGGCTGAACAGTTTTTGAATTATGCTGGCGAGGTTGAAGGCGAGGGCCGTAGCGGTGACGATCTGGCGTTTTTGCGTGACGGTATGTTCTTTCGCAATCATCTGATTGTCGAGCAGCCGAACAGGGATTGGGGTGTTACTATGGTTCGACATTTTTTCATGTCGACCTTTCTGGTGCACTTGTATGAGGGGCTTTCAAATTCAAGCGACGAACGGATTGCCGGTATTTCTGCTAAGGCGTTGAAAGAAATGCGCTATCACCAACGCTTTTCCCGCGACTGGATTGTGCGACTGGCTGGCGGAACCGAAGAAGGTTTCAAGCGCATCGCTCGTGGCTTTGACACGCTATGGCGTTTCACCGGCGAACTATTTGAGAAAGCTGACTATGAGGATGCGCTGATTGAGACTGGTATTGCTGTTGATGTGACTACACTTGACGCCGGTTGGCAGGACGATATTGATGCGCTTCTCGCTCAAATTGGGATTGACAAACCGACCGCACTTCAAATGATCACCGGACGCACGCTGGGGCACCACACCGAGCATTTGGGCCATATGTTGTGTGACATGCAATTTATGCAGCGCGCTTACCCCGGTGCTTCCTGGTAGCCGTGAAAGGCCGGAATCTTGATGGTTGCAACAACATCTGAACAAGTTGGCAACGACCATGCCTCGCCTGTAGACGCGGCGACGGTTTGGCGATGGCTTGACGAGGTGAAAGACCCGGAAGTGCCGGTGATCAGCGTTGTTGAACTTGGTATTGCGCGTGGTGTTGATGTCGATGCCTCGGGTTTGATCACTATTGACGTGACTCCCACCTATTCTGGATGCCCGGCCACTGTGATTATCGAGGAACTGATAGCCGCTGCTATAGATAGCAGAGGACATACTGTACGTATCAATAGGGTGATATCGCCGCCCTGGACCACCGACTGGATATCAAAGGATGGGCGCGAGAAATTGCATGCTTACGGTATCGCACCACCGGACGGTGAGGGGGAGGGCAAGGCTGCTCTCTTGGGCATAGACCCAAAGCTTAAATGCCCGCGCTGCGATAGCAGCAACACTGAGCGTACCAGCGAGTTTGGCTCCACGGCCTGCAAGGCACTGTATCGGTGCCGCGATTGTTTGGAACCATTTGAATATTTTAAGTGCATCTAGAAAATCTGAATGAAAATCAAAAAGTATGAAAAAATTCCATAGCCTGACCGTTACTGACGTTAAACGTGAAACACCCGAAACCGTTTCCCTGACTTTCGATGTGCCGGACGAAGAGCGGGATTTGTTTACCTATAAACAAGGCCAGCATCTGACCCTGCGCACGGAGTTAGATGGTACGGAAATTCGGCGTTCCTATTCAATATGTAGCAGTGTTGCTGACGCTTGCCTGAAAGTTGCTGTGCGACAGGTGGAAGACGGTGCTTTTTCAACATTTGCCAACGAGAATTTGAGAGCAGGTGACCAGTTAGAGGTGATGCCGCCGCTGGGTCATTTCAACATCGACCTAGACCCTTCTGCAGCGCGCAATTATGCCATGTTTGCCGCGGGCAGCGGCATTACGCCGATCTTGTCGATTATCAAAACCACACTTGAGGAGGAACCGGGCGCGAGGGTAACGCTGTTTTATGGCAACCGAACGTCAGAAAGCACGTTGTTCAAAAGCGAAATTTCCGATTTGAAGAACCGTTATCTAGATCGGTTTACCTTTTTTCACTTCTTTTCTCAGCAGCCGTTGGAAGTCGATTTCTTTAACGGCCGGTTGGACCAGGATAAGACCGCTGAGATAATGGAGCGGCTTGTTGGCGGTCAAACGGTTGACCACGCTTTTGTTTGCGGTCCGCAGGCGATGATCGAGGCAGTCACCGAAGGCCTGCAGGCCCATGGGCTTGCTGCAAGTGTCGTGCATAGCGAGCTGTTTGTTGCGGGTGACGGAACCGCAAAGGCTCCAAAACGCAAGGCAAAGGCCGTCGAACAGGCGGGCCGTGCGACGTTGGATATTATCATGGACGGTGAAAGCAAGCGCGTGTCTATGCCTGACGGTGAGACCAGCATTCTGGATGCCGCCGCAGCGGCCGGAATGGACGCACCTTTCTCCTGCAAAGGTGGTGTGTGCGCAACTTGCCGCGCCAAGGTTATTGAAGGCGAGGTTGAGATGGCGCTGAATTATGGCCTGGAAAAAGAAGAAATCGCCCAGGGTTTTGTGCTCACGTGTCAGTCTTACCCAACAACGCCGCATGTAAAGCTTTCATTCGACGAATAGGAATTGCGGTCTCACTTCAGGGGCAACTATCCAGTTTGGCCATCACAGCTTTTGCGATGGCAATATCCTGAACTGCGACACCCGTTAGGTCTGCGATGGTTATTTGATTATCGCCGCTGCGCCCAAGTGCCGGGTCGGTGATAACGTGCCCAAGTTCCAGAACCTGATTTTCCCCTAGCGTACCGGCATCAATGGCGTGATGTAGTTCACCCTGGCTGCGGCATTGTGAGATACTATCGGCGACTACGAGGTCCGCTTTTTTCAACAGGGCAGGATCAAGCTCCCATTTGTCAGGCGAATCAGAGCCCATTGCAGTAATGTGAGTGCCGGGCTGCACCATATCAGCGCTAATCAACGGTTCTTTCGACGGTGTTGTTGTGACAATCAAATTGCTGGTTGCGCATAGGGCACGCGCATCCGCCGAAACGGTAACGTTGTAGCCCATTGCCTTGATGTCATCGGCAACCTGTTGGGCTTTTTCTGGGTTACGAGCCCACAGGGTTAGATTTCTGCAACTGGTGACCTTTCGTAGATAGTCTGCTTGCAGTCGCGCCTGTACGCCAGAACCAATGATGCCAATGCACTGAATGCCGTTTGGAGCCAAATAATCAGCAGCAACCGCCCCGGCGGCGGCCGTGCGGTGATTGGTCAGTTCTCCTGCCTCTAGCAAAACCGCATTAACTGCACCGGTTTTTTGCGACAATACCAACATGCAGCCTCCGAAGGGCGGCAGACCGATTCTTGGATTATCGAAAAATCCGGTGGCTACCTTGATAACAAAGACTTCGTCGCGCTTGATGGCGCCGTATTTGATGTGCAGTTCGCCGTGATCTTCCGGGAATAATAGTTCCGCCACGGGTGGGACGATCACATCACCATTCGAGTATGCACGAAACCCATCAGCGATTTCGCTGACTAAATCTATCTCGGGTAATACCGCCAGAATATCATCGAGGGAGTGGACTTTGGTCATGGTTTGCTTTCAGTTACTGCCCTGTGAGCAATTGGCGCGCTTGTTCGCCATCAATATTGCTACCGCATAACAACACTACGGATGTTTGACCCTCTAGGTCAGCCCTGACTTGTTCGTATCCAGCAAGTGCGAGTGCCGCAGCCCCTTCAACTACCATGCCTTCTTCCAGCGCCAGAGTTTTAAAACTGCGCTCGATGTCTTCTTCACTGCACAAGAGGCATTCATCCACCACCTGTTGTGCGATGCCAAGCGTAATTGTGTGTGTGTCGACACCGCCTGCTACCGCATCGGCCACCGTTGGTAAATGCTCGGTCTCTACCACTCGGCCTTTTTTAAGCGCGGCGTCAAAAGCCGCCGAATTAACGGCCGACACGCCCCAAATTTTTGTTTTGGGACTGGCGTGTTTGATGGCGGAACCTATGCCGCTGATCAGGCCACCACCACCGATAGAAATGAAGACATTATCTATCTGGCGGTCAGCAAAAGCATCCAGTAGCTCGAGTCCGATCGTGCCTTGCCCAGCGATAATGTCCGGGTCGTTATAGGGCGATACGTAGACAAATCCGTCTTGCCTGGCATGGTCTTGTGCATGGATTTCAGAGGCGCCTGCTTCAGCTCCCTCCAGCAGTGCGTTGGCACCGTTTGCTTTAATGCGGTCCAGTTTCATGGGGGCGACATTTGTTGGCAGCACGACTGTCATGGTCAGGCCAAGTTCGGTTGCGGCTGCGCTGGCACCGATGCCGTGATTGCCGGACGACGCTGTAATAAGTTTTAGATCATCGGCCTTATGGTTTTCCAGCAATTTGGTTAGTTTACTCATCGCGCCGCGAATTTTGAACGAACCAGTGTGCTGGAAGTTATCCGCCTTATAATACAGGTCTTCGCCGTATAGTTTCGAACGGATAACCGGCGTGTTGCATATCCGGTTAGCGATGCGTTTGCGTGCTGCCGCAGCGGCTTGTGCTATATTGCTTATAGAATAGGAAGTGTCGGTCATATGGCCCTCTGTACCAGTTTGTCTAACAGACTAGGTTCATCACATACCATATTGCAATGGAGCAATTTAAATGCCTGCTCTAAGGGTGTGCTGCGGTGCCTGAAAATATCGAGACTTTTGCAGATGTATCTAACCAATTGATATTACTTGCTGCTTCACTTTCCATTGTAAGCCATCCCCCAACAAATGACCAAAAAACGCAAAATCTTGTGTTTCTGTAATTCCAATCTACTAATTGAAGTAGTATAGTCGGCAGATTCGGCGCGTAAGCGTTTATCCATAAATTAGAAACCGGTCCGCGGCCCGCCGTGCGCATTGGTTTCAAGTTAAGAGGCCTGCCCATGGACCAATCCGCCACTCTTGAAAACAGCAACCTGTTGACTGAGCGTCAAGCATACAAGCCGTTTAAATACCCTTGGGCATATGAGGCGTGGCTGACACAGCAGCAGGTGCATTGGTTACCGGAAGAGGTACCATTGGCGGAAGATGTTAGAGATTGGGCGCGTAACCTCAGTCCGTCTGAAAAAAATCTGCTGACCCAGATTTTTCGCTTTTTCACTCAAAGCGATATCGAAGTTAACAACTGCTATATGAAGCATTACACCAAGGTGTTTAAACCCACCGAAGTGCAAATGATGCTGTCTGCTTTCTCTAATATGGAAACTATCCATATTGCCGCTTATAGCCATCTGCTCGACACCATCGGCATGCCGGAAACAGAATATTCTGCTTTCCTTCATTACAAAGAAATGAAGGATAAATATGATTATATGCAGAAGTTTAACTCTGACGATTTGCGCTCTACCGCAATAACGCTTGCGGTGTTTGGTGCCTTCACCGAAGGGCTGCAACTGTTTGCCAGTTTTGCCATGCTGCTTAATTTCCCGCGCTTTAATAAAATGAAGGGCATGGGACAGATCATTACATGGTCGGTACGCGACGAAAGTTTGCACTGTGACAATATGGTCAAGTTGTTCAGTACGCTGATGTCAGAAAACCCGGAGCTGTGGGACGACAGTATGCGGGCTGAGCTTCTGCAGGCATGCCAAACCATTGTTGAGCACGAAGATGCCTTCATCGATCTTGCCTTTGGAATGGGTGCGATTGAAGGCTTGGAGGCCAAGGATGTGAAACTATACATCCGTTACATTGCTGATCGCCGTCTTCAGCAGTTGGGTCTGGAAGCTGAGTATAATATCGCTGAAAACCCCTTACCTTGGCTTGACAGTATGCTCAATGCAGTGGAGCACACCAACTTCTTCGAGAACCGTGCCACTGAATATTCCAAGGCCGCCACACAGGGCAGTTGGGACGATGCGTTTGCTTGATTATACTGAATAATTAGGCTGCTCCCGTATCTGAAAAACGAAACGCCCGGATAACTCGAAACAAAACTCGAAACAATCCGGGCGCTTGTTGGGGGCATGTGATGCTTGCGAACCAGCGAGGAACGGTCCGCACGCATCTGTGCGCCTCAATTATGGGGCAAGATCACTTGTCTCACCATTTAGAGCGTTTTTTGCGCCAATAGCTGTCAGCGTCGACATCGTCATAGTCGTATAATTCGGCATCGGCTTTGCGGTTATGATGCCTGTCAGCAAGCCTTGTATGAGCGTAGGCCCTGTCGGCATATTGGTTGGCAAGTGCAGCATAAAACTGGTCGGTCCGGCCTTTAATCGTACCTGCCAATACATAGGTCAGTTTTTTCAAACTTTCCTTGCGCACTTCGTGGGCAATCACATCTCGGTAAGCGCCGCCAGCGCGAGTGAATAGTTTAGCGACCGTTTTGTTGGGGTAATGCACCGAAGGCGCAACACCGCAATTGGTAAGCGCGCTGAGCTTTTCGCCGTAGCGGTAGCTTTCAGCTGTGCGAATGCGGGCCGTATCTGAATAGCTATCGATGCCTTTCAAGCGCACTGACAGCTTATAGTCAAGCGCCACGCCCTTTTCGGTTACCCGGGTATAGAAGGCCCGTTTGTGCTGGCCGCATACCCCACCTGTGTAGCGGTAACGTTTTTTGTATTTTTTGTTGCGGCGGTCCACGTCAGTAGTATGAAATGACAAGTCGTAACCCATGAGTTGCGCCTTTACTGTCATGTCGGCGTCGCGGCGGTTAGAGACCAATATAACATAGGGTGGTAACTGATAATGCAGGCGATCCCTGACAAATTGATCTGCGCTGTCGGTGCGACTGCGATCATGACTGCGAACCCGGCGGTCATGCGAGACATCAACAAATATTTTTACCGGGTGACTGGCGCGAAATTCGCCGTCGATGGGATCTGGTGCAGCGGCATATTGGTATGGATCGGCAGTCGCCGTTTGCGTGAGGCCAGCAGCTGCAACAAACAAGCTACCAATAAGATAGTTATGGATGTTCTTTTTGTTCGGGCGTCTTTCCAACATTGGTCTCATCCTTTGTTTTGGTGAGACCAATGTAGAGTTTACCACATTAGGCGAAGCTGATGGTGATGTTCATAAGACGTTCAGGAAAGACCTCCCCGTTTCAAATGCTACAGCTGGCCGTGGCAGTGTTTGAATTTTTTGCCAGAACCGCACGGGCAAGTATCATTTCGCCCTACACCAGAAAATGGATTGCTGGCGGGAGCAAACTGCGCTGTGCCGCCAGCCATATCGCCGTGACAATGCTTGTATTTTTTGCCAGAACCACAAGGACAAGGCGCATTGCGTGGCACGTTGCTCCAAGTAGAGGTATCGTTGGGGTCCGCATCAAATGCATCAGCTGAACTGCCGCCCGACACGATGCCACCAGCATCGGGGTCAGGGTGGGTTGCCTGCATCATCGGCGCTTGCAACGGAGGCGGTGCGACCTCTTCCGGGCTTTGTTGTGGGGCAATCTCAACGCGTGACAGTAGCCGGGTTAGTGTTTCGCGGCTTTGATAAAGCATGCCTTCAAACAATGTGAAAGCTTCAGTTTTATACTCGTTTAGCGGATCGCGCTGGCCGTAGGCGCGCAAGCCAACACCCTGACGCACATAGTCCAGGTTCTGAAGGTGATCTTTCCATTCCTGATCAACAACTTGAAGCAAAAGGCTTTTTTCGATATGACGCCAAAACTCGTTGCCGTATTTCTCAGCTTTTTCTTCCAGCGCCTTGCCGCTGGTTTGCTCTAATCGTTCGATGATTGTGTCATCGTCCACGCCTTCTTCTTGGCCCCAGGCCTCGACCGATACATCTTGCAATCCGAGAATATCGGTAACGTCTTCCTGCAAACCTTCAAGATCCCATTGCTCCGGATAGGACTTGGGCGGGATACGATTTTCAACGATATGTTGGATTACATCTTCGCGCATGTGAACCACTGTTTCGGAAGCGTCTTCCACATCCATTATCTCGCGGCGCTGATCGTAAATTACGCGGCGCTGGTCGTTCATTACGTCGTCGTATTTCACCAGGTTTTTGCGGATGTCATAGTTTCGCGCTTCAACCTTTTGCTGGGCTTTTTCAATTGCTTTGTTGATCCAGGGGTGAATGATGGCTTCGCCTTCTTCGATCCCCAGCCGCACCAGCATCGAATCCATGCGTTCGGGGCCAAAAATGCGCATCAGGTCATCTTGCAGCGAAAGGAAGAATTTGGTCCGGCCCGGATCGCCTTGTCGGCCCGCACGGCCGCGCAACTGGTTATCAATCCGCCGGCTTTCATGGCGTTCCGTCGCCATAATATACAACCCGCCAGCTTCTAAAACCTTGGCTTTCTCAGCTGCAACTTCGCTGCGGATTTTGTCAGTTATCTTGTTAATTTTCTTTTCGTCATCGATGTCTTGCGTTTCGGCTGCAATCAGCATCTCGGCGTTGCCGCCCAGCTGAATATCTGTACCTCGGCCCGCCATGTTGGTCGCGATAGTCACTGCGCCAAGGCGTCCAGCCTGACTGACGATAAAGGCTTCCTGTTCATGGTGGCGCGCATTCAGAACCTGATGTTTGATTTTCTTTTTCTTTAGAAATGCCGCTAAAAGTTCCGACTTTTCAATCGAAACTGTGCCGACAAGAATTGGCTGGCCTTTTGCCTGTGAAGCTTCAATGTCCTGCAAAATAGCGTTATATTTTTCATCGGCGGTCCGGTAAAACTCATCGTGTTCATCAACGCGTTGAATTTCAACATTGGTTGGAATTTCCACCACACCCAGGCTGTAAATGTCAGCAAATTCTTCTGCTTCCGTTGCCGCAGTACCCGTCATACCCGCCAGTTTTGGAAACATGCGGAAATAGTTCTGGAAGGTGATTGACGCCAGTGTCTGGTTTTCCGGTTGGATTGTAACGCCTTCTTTGGCTTCCAGTGCCTGATGCAAGCCGCCTGAATACCGCCTGCCGTCCATCATGCGGCCGGTAAATTCGTCGATGATGATAACCTTGTCGTCTTTTACGATGTAATCTGTGTCGCGCTCGAACATGGTGCGCGCCTTCAGCGCCTGGTCCACATGATGGACAATGGCGGTATTTTCGTAATCATAAAGACTTTCAGATTTCAGAAGGTCAGCTTCCCGAAGAATTCCCTCAACGTGCTCGGTGCCGCCCTCGGTCAGTGAAACATTTTTCGACTTTTCATCTTTCTCAAAATCATCTTCACCAATTTGTGCGAGAATTTTGTCAATCGCTGTATAAAGGTCCGACTTGTCTTCGGTTGGTCCCGAGATAATCAACGGCGTACGCGCTTCATCAATCAGGATCGAATCGACCTCGTCCACGATCGCGAAGGCAAAGTCGCGCTGAACCATTTCTTCGCGCTGAAATTTCATATTGTCGCGCAGATAGTCAAAACCAAATTCGTTGTTGGTGCCGTATGTTATGTCTGCATTGTATGCGTCGCGGCGCTCATCGTCATTTTTACCCGGAACAACCACACCTGTGGTCAGGCCTAAAAATCCGTATACACCGCTCATCCAGTCGGCGTCGCGTTCCGCCAGATAGTCATTGACGGTAACTACATGCACGCCTTTGCCGGGCAATGCGTTCAGATAGGCGGCCAGTGTGGCAACAAGGGTTTTACCCTCGCCGGTTTTCATCTCAGCGATGCTGCTGTCGTTGAGAACCATGCCGCCAACCAGCTGAACATCATAGTGCCGAAGCCCCAGTGACCGCACTGCAGCTTCCCGAACAACGGCAAAAGCTTCTACCAGCAGGTCATCAAGTTTTTCGTCATTTTCGAGGCGGCCACGGAACTCATCTGTTTTGGCTTTTAAATCGGCGTCTGACAGTTTCTGCAGCTCCGGCTCAAGCGCGTTGATGGCCGCCACAGTGGGTTCCAGTTTGGCGAGGTAGCGATCATTGGCAGAACCAAAAATCTTTTTTGCCAGTGTAGAAAATCCCAACATATCATTATCCTAAATTACCGTAGCGGCGCGTGCCACCTTGGGCACTCTAGCACTTTGTTTGCCCGTAAGGACGCAAACGGCTCAAATACTTATAAAACAGAACTGAAATTAGCATCAGAAAGAAGGCAGAGATAAGTATAGCCAAGGCTTCTGTCAACCTGTGTGGCACCTTGCGGGCTACAAAATAAAGTGTGTCGCCCGGGCGAGTATCTATTCAACTTGCAATCAGTTAATTGCACAGGCACACTTTGCTCTTGAAGAAAGGTGGAAAAAATCGCTGTTTTCCGCCAATTTTTTTAAGATTTAAATTATTATCTATTGCAACAGGGTCAAAATGCCAGTGATTAAAAAAAGCCCTCTTGGGCCTGCACAATTCCCAAGCTTGTTGCCCGTGCCCGGCGTTGAAATCGGGGCCGCCGCAGCAGGACTGCGCTATAAAGACCGACCTGACCTGATGCTGGCCAGGTTGGCTGAGGGGACAACAACCGCTGGCGTGTTTACCCGGTCAAAAATGCCTGCGGCACCTGTTGAGTGGTGTAAGCAATGCTTGGCCGATAACAGTGGCACTGCACGAGCGCTGGTGGTCAATGCAGGAAATGCCAATGCGTTTACCGGTAAAAAAGGTGATAAGGCCGCCCGAAAAACCGCTGAAGCAACTGCCAAGATTGTTGGATGTTTGCCCAATGAAGTTCTCGTGGCCTCCACTGGGGTGATCGGCGAGCCTCTGGATGTCTCCACGTTTCCCAAATATCTGAAACGGATAAATAATGGTCTGTCCGGCGCTATGTGGCATGAGGTTGCCGTGGCAATCGCAACGACAGATACGTTCCCAAAAGGCTGCAGCCGGGTCGCGACGATTGATGGAAAGACAGTGGTGATTTCCGGCGTAGCCAAGGGTTCCGGTATGATTGCGCCAGACATGGCAACAATGCTCGGGTTTATTTTCACCAATGCGTTGGTATCGGCAAATTGCCTTCGCGAAATACTAAAGAGTACGACAGAGGCAAGCTTCAATAGCACCACCGTTGACGGTGACACCTCGACAAATGACACTGTGTTGGCTTTTGCAACAGGAAAAAAAGCCAATCTGGCGCTGATAGATGACCCGAACGACCCTAGCTTGACAGACTTCAAGGCCAAATTTCTTGAGGTGGCAACTAACTTGGCACAACAGATAGTTCGTGACGGCGAGGGAGCAACCAAATTTGTGACGGTTGAGGTTGCTGGTGCAGAGTCGTCTGCGGCTGCAAAAAACATCGGCCTCGCCGTTGCGAATAGCCCGTTGGTTAAAACCGCGATCGCTGGAGAAGACCCCAATTGGGGCCGTATTATTATGGCGGTGGGTAAATCTGGCGAGCGGGCCAGCCGGGACAGTTTAAAATTATGGATCGGCGATCAGTTGGTAGCGGAAAAGGGCGTTGTTAGTCGCCAGTATGATGAAGAAAGAGCGGCTGCTCACATGAAAGAGTCGGATATTGATATTCGTATTGATGTAGGCGTTGGTGACGGTACAGCCACCATTTGGACTTGCGATTTCACTCACGGTTACATTGATATAAACGCTGATTATCGCAGCTAAGCTCCTGAAACCCCTATCCTGCCGGTGGGATAATTGCGGCACATATACATCGGTCAAAGATTCCGCCAAGGCTGAAATTCAACAGCATATTCTGCCTACCTAGCCATCTAAACGGTTTAACGCGCTGATATTAAATAATAAAATAATGGCACATGACTTGAATATAAAGAAATGGGTTCGACCCAAAAAGTTATATTGGAGTTAGTTATGCCGACAGTGAATTTAGACTTGCAGTTAAAGTTTCTAGCGGAATTGGAAACTGCTCTTGCCGACGCACTGGCTTGTTATGCCGGTGAGGGTGCGGAAAAGCTTGCTGAATTACAATATATGCAGCGGGAAGTGCAGCGGGCAAAACGCGTAATTGCCTTGCGGGCAGAAAGTGAAGAAAAGCCGCGTCGCCGCTACAATGCGCCGGAGTTTCAGGAGGTCGCTTATAGCTGATCGCACGGGTTTATTGCGGTCACCTTCTGCGTTTTCGCAAATTTCATCCGTGCCGGAGACAAGTTCCGTTGCGGTTTTTGACGTTTAAGGGTTCGTGATCGAATCAGTAACATCTGCTGTTTCGTCGCCAATCACTTCAAATAGCAAGTTTACTAAATCCGCAAGGGCGCCAAGGCCCCCAGCCAGTCCCACAGCGATTAGGCCCGCCAGCAGACCATACTCAATTGCTGTAGCGCCGCGTGTGTCACTTATAAGCGCTTGCCACAGCGCCGCGGCTTGATGCCGTGAGAAATCGCTTGTGCCTCTATGATTAGCTCGACCAAAAGTGCTCAGTCTGAAATTTAATGCCATTTAGGTGGCTCCTCTATTGCCTGATGCCTTGCCTATACGCCTCTGGGCTATCAGCTTTGAGGTAAAATCTAAACAAGGTGTTAAAGCTTGAATTTTCCTAAAGTTAGCGCTACCTCATCGGGTATGAATGATCCGGAATGTCCAGAGCCAAATGTTCGACTAGACGCGGGGTTGCCAACGGTTTTGGTGGCAGCGATTGCCCTAATTGATATTGATGGGAATGTGCTGATCGCTCAGCGCCCAGAAGGTAAGTCAATGGCGGGCTTGTGGGAGTTTCCAGGCGGTAAGGTTGAAGCTGGAGAGATTCCCGAAGCGGCTCTTATCCGCGAATGTAAGGAAGAGCTGGACATTGATATCTCTGCTGCGTGCCTCGCACCCTTTGCTTTTGCCTCTCACAGTTACGCGAAATTTCATCTGCTGATGCCACTGTATCTGTGCCGCAAGTGGGAAGGTTTGATCACGCCGCAGGAAAACCAGCAAACCAAATGGGTGAAGATCAGAGAATTGGGCGGATATGCCATGCCCGAGGCGGATTTGCCACTTGTCGCGATGCTGAGAGATTTCCTTTGATGCCTGATCGGTTACTGGGCCTGATCAAAAACGACCGATTTGCCATGTCAGCGCTGAAGGCTGTTGAGGAAGTGGGCCCAGCCAAGGCCTATATTGCCGCCGGGTTTATTCGAAATCGCTATTGGGATTCGCTTTACGCTGGGGTTGCCAGCGAGCATGACGCTGATATCGATGTGGTCTATTTTGACCGCACGGCAGTCGAAAAAAGCCGCGACATTGGCTATGAACAGGTGCTAGAGCACCACTCACCGACCGGCATGTGGCAAGTGCGCAACCAGGCGCGTATGCACATGTTTGGCAATCACCCGCCGTTTACCGACTTGTCAGGTGCTTTATGCCATTGGGCCGAAACAGCCACAACAGTGGGCTTGCGGCTCACCCAAGCCGGCGATTTCCAGATTATCGCGCCTTTTGGACTGGATGACCTTTACGACCATATTCTGCGTATAACACCGTCGATGAAACAGCACGACGCCGCTGGGTTTGATCGGCGACTCGCGGCAAAGCGGTGGCGTGAACGGTGGCCCGAATTGACTGTTGTCGGCGCTTAGAAAGCTATTTTCCTGGTAGTTTCCCTGCTTTTAACGCCTCAGCCAAACTAACGTCGCCGCTGCCTGGCTTGAGCGGCTTTTGCTGGCTTTCATGGGGATGCCAGCCGGTCATATACATAACTTCAAACGTGGCCGGGATTCGGCCATCAGCTTGCCCGAATTGTTCGCTGTATATCTCGCATGTGCGCATTAGAACATCGCGGCGTAGAAATTTCCTACTCCTGTCCAAAAGGGCGTTGGCTTCGCCCATTCCGCGCAGTTCCTGCATTAGATTGATCGGATGCGCATAGGTAAGCGTCAGGGTATCTACATCGGTTACAGGCAGGGCAAAGCCAGCACGCTGCAACAGGCCGCCCAAGTCCTTTACATCAGCAAATGGGATGACCCTCGCGCTCGCGCCGCCAATGATTTCTGCTTCGGCAGTTAGAAAAGCATGACGCAGCTCGTGCAAGGTTTGGCCGCCAAATAGCGAAGCCGTAAACATTCCATCAGCTTTAAGGGCACCGCATATTTGAACCAGTAAACCCGGCAGATCGTTGACCCAGTGCATGCCCAGGTTACTGACAATAAGGTTTTGGCTGGCCGGCGCTATCTGCAATGACGGGCTTCCTTGCGCCAAAGACGTATAATTATTTTGATCAGCTGCAGGCAGATAGGGTGCAAATGTCCCCCCTAGGTCAGCGCGTGCTGGAAAGTCCCGATTTACTTCCTGCAAGCGCTCAAACAAGCGATCTGCAATCTCGGCTTTCAGGAACGCATGGCGGTTGTCCATGTTCCGGGCTCGGGCCAGGTTGCGT
>JAAHTG010000469.1_pt1 | contig 15005 bp, 11 predicted proteins | sample 6116081 | NCBI WGS metagenome assembly JAAHTG01 (sample SAMN13939989, study PRJNA603662) | sponge metagenome | isolation source: marine sponge | host: Mycale hentscheli | place: New Zealand | collected 2005 | reverse complement strand
TCCTCCCCCCCCGTGTTCTCCCCTTTTTTTCTTAAAGACGCCATGGTTCCTGGTTGTCCATCAGCCGGTATATACTCTGAACCTATTTCTTTCGTGATACTTTCGTTTTTTGTTAACTCTGAAACATCAAAAACATCTTCATCTGTATAGTAATTTCTTGAAGCAATTCTAAATCTGTTTATTATAGATTCATCAGCTTCGCTTGCATCATTTACAACGATAACAGTAACTTTTCTTGTAGCCACTACTGGACAAGTGTGTATAAGTTGAACATTACCAACTGAAACAGATGTTAAGACTATAGTTGCTTTTCTGTTATTAGTAATATCACTAGCAGAAAAAGTTATTGTAAAACTTCCAGAGCCTGTTAAAGAGTTGTGATTTGTTGTGGATCCGTTTAAAGTGACAGCAGCATTAAATGTTCCTGTAGCTACATGAGCTATGGAAACATCACCTGCGCTTTTAGAGCTTAATGTGTATGTATAAGTTTCTGAAACTTCAGTAAAGTTTCTAGAAATTATAGAATCACATTCAAATTCATCTACAACAACGTCAAATGGCGATTGATTTATTGATAATACATATTGCTGATATTTTGGATCAAATCCACCTACATTAAAAGTGTTTTTATTCTCAAATAAACTATTTTTAAAAAAAGATTTCATTCCATAATAAGAAATAGGAGTTATACCGTCTTGTGCTAATCTTAAAACTACTCCTCTTGATGCATCTGTAAAGTACATTTTACCTGCATAAAAACTAAAACTTTCAGGATTTTTAGCTATTCCATATTCTCCACTATAAGGTATATCTTGACCTAAAACATTTTCTATTTTTTGTAACGAAGCTTGACCGCTTGTTCCATAAAGTAAAGCTTTACCAAATAAAACTTTAGACACCCTATCTTCTTGAAAAACAATTAAGTCGGTTTCTCTAGAAAAAACCTTTTGTATAGAACCATATTTACTATCTAGACTTTTTTTAATACCTCTAGACGAATTAAATTCATTTAAAGAATTATAACTGGTTTCTTCATTGTATTTTTGAGAATAAATTAATGTGTTTTTTAAATAAACTTTTTTATAACCATCTAATAAAGCTAAATTAGGTCTATAGTCTAAATCAAAAAACGGAGAAAGTCTTTCATCTCTTATTTGTATACTTTCTACTCCATTTGAAAAAGCAAAACAATTTCCTATAGTTAAATCACATATTCCAGGTAAAGATGATGTTTGTGTTTGTGTGTTACCTACATGAAAACCATTAACTATGTCAAAGGTTTGTTCTGTTTCATAATAAACATCACTATCTAAATCTTCTGGATCTGTTTCAAATATTGTAATACCATCAACCAACATTAAGCTAATTTTTGCTTCCAAAAACCCTGTTTCGAGTTGTCTTGTGAATTCAACAGTTTTAACATTTACAACATGTCTTGTGGCTGTTCCAGTGCCTGTTTTACTGAATGTTAATTCAAATTGTTCGTCTTTATCCGTATAAAAAGTTTCACCTACTGGTTTTGTCCAAGCCGTTTCTTCTATTAAAAACTTTTCGAATCCTGATGTGGTTGCATCACCTGTATAATCTCCAGAAACCTCAAATTCTTTTTTATACTCTTTTGAATCATCTCCTTCAGAATCTTGTCTTTCCCAAGCTTCAAATTTAATATTTATAAGACTTCCTTTTGTAATATTTAAATGAACATAATTTGCACCGTCTTGATATTGAGCTAGTCCAAACTCATCTTTTGTTGGAATTGTTACATTTGCATAACCTTTAGTAACACTGCTAAAGTTATTAAATATTGTTCTCAATCCCCAAGGAATTCTATCAGATCCTTCGTATTCAGCATAATTATAAGGATTAAAATCCATATTAAATCCAACAGGTTTTATTTTCATATAAACACCTGGCTTTTCTTTTATAGGATTGTCAAAAGCATCTTTATTTCCTTCGATCCAACCTTCATCTACATCATCACCATCAAATCTTGTAACCTCTTCATCAAGTTTAGTTTTGTGTGAAACTTCTAGTACTTTTACCTTAACTTCTCTATTTAATGGGCCATCATCATCAGATTTAACTATAAGATTAGTTCCTTCTTCAACTTTACCTATATTATTACCTGATAGTAAAACCCATCTATACAACCCTTCTTCATAATAAAAAGTACTGTAAATATTATAATGTAACTTTCTACTTGTTTTTACAAAAAACTTAAATCTATCGGCCCAATACGGAGCCTTGTTTTTAACAGTAATTTTTGCTGAATTAATATCAACAGCATTTTCTACAGGAATAAATATTTCCGAAGAATCATTACCTATTGTGCTTGTAGTAGGAATTATAGTAGAATACCTCCCATATTTATCTAAATAAACTAAACCAAATTCATAGCTTCTGTTACTTTTTAATGAAATATTGTTATTACTTCCTCTTAATGTATAAATAGAATCTGTTTGAAATTCAAAGTTTTCAAAGAAACTTACAGAGCTTGTGTCTACATATATTATTGTAGGGGCAAGTATAGTTATGCTCGTTGATGTAGAAGATTGAACAGAAAACTGCCCATAAGTTGTAGTAGAATTGTTTGGTGGAGGTGTAGAAGAAACGTTTTTTACAAAGTTTCCTGATAAATAACCTAACAGCTCTAAAAAATCATCAGACACCGCTAATTCACTAGCTGAATTGTAATTTTTAGTTAATTGTATGGCATTATTACCTCCGAAATTTCCATCAAAATAAAAATTAGGAGAAGAACCTGCTTGATCTGATTCTAAAATCACTCCAATTAACAAATAAGAACCTTTTGTTAAGCTTTTATTAGTCAGATCTAAAGTTAGTTCCCTTTCGTTTACACTAATAGTAGCAGTTCCTGCAGTTCCTTCTTGTGCTTTTGAAACCTTTTCAGCCTTATAATCTACTCTAATAAGATCAGTATCTGTTTCATTTTCTTTAATATCATACTGACTAGTAATATTACCAAAAACTAATCTGTTTTCTATAAACTCTTGTGCTTTGGCAGTTAAAGGAACGTCATCAAAAATTCTGTTTACTTCGTCTTTAGGTAAAGACCTGTATATTTTTTTATTACTAAATGATAAAGTTTTTTCTACATCATCTAAAAAAACATTTTCTTTTTTATTTATATTGTCTACTATATATATAATTCCTTCTTTAGGGTTTTTAAAACAAATTTGTATATCTGTAACCCTTTTATCTCCTGTATTGTATTTTATTCTATACGCATTAAAAATATTTACCATGGCTTTGTTTTCCATAGTACTAAAATCTAATTCAAAATTACCAGGTACAAACTGATAATTAGAAAAAGAGGATAATGCAGAATACTCTCCATCCAAATACTTATATCTATATGCAAAAGCAAAAAACCTCTCTTTTACAGAGTTTTCAGTTACATTTGGTGTCATATAAGGTGAAACTGTTGGTGCGTTTCTTGGTGGTTTTTTATAAAGATTTATATCGTCCTCAATAAAATTGTTTTCTCCGTATCCTTTTGCTCTTTCAATACTTACGCTTCTTGGAGGGTTTATTCCGTCTGTAAACAATAATAAGTTTTTGTTTGAAACAACATTATAAATAACATTTACTCCTGTTATTTTATTGGATTTGTTAAAGTTTAAAACTTGATTTACACTAGACCTTGTATCAGACAATACAATAACAATTCTTTTTTTTATAACATCATATTCGTATATAAAAGAATGTCCTGAGTCATTAACAACAAACCAATATAGTTTTTCGTTTGCTTCATCAGAAACAGCACCAATACATATTGGATTACCTGACTCTGAATTAAATGTTATTTTAGTATTTCCTTTTTCGTTTTCAATAGCCCCAACATCAGACCCAGCAGTATTTAATACACGAATATTTAAAGCATCAGTGTACTCTCCTTTAGGAACTATCCTTTCATCAACGCTTTTGTTGAGTTTACCTTTTGAAAAATTATTACTTAATTTCATATTATTTTATCCACTTATCTCTTCCTTTTAATATCTGAGTCAATTCGCTTAATTTTATAGTATTCAGTCTTATTTTTGCATTTCTCAATGAAGCAGAAGATTGTTTTTGAGCTCTTCTTACTATATATTCCTGAACACCAAACTTAGATTTTAAAATAGTAGATTGTAAATAATCATACATAAAAGTTTCGGCAAGTTTGTGTACTTTTATTTCACTATCAGCATAACCATATAATCCATCAGAAACATATTCAATAATTATATTTTTATCTTGTAAGTTAGAACTAAATAAAATATACCCTTTGTTTTTATCTATCAAATAACTACCATTGTGGTTTGAAGAACCTGTGTCAATACCAAATCTTTGCCCTAAAGCAAAAGAGTCTGGAGCAGTTAAATTATCTTTTGTGTTTTCTTTCCACTTTGTTTCTATTATAGGTGTACCTTTTAATGCATTACCATCGCTGTCTGTTAAAATTTTTCTGAAAGCAGTATTATCCTGTAAATATGAATCTGTAATTTTAGAATTAAAGTTTTGCATTATAGGGTGAGTCATTCCATCATCTCCTACATAAGATATTTTTGCAGCACTTACAAAATCATGTGGCAAGTGAACTTTTAATGTTTCAGGAACTTGTAATTCAAAACCTACTATTTCTCTTAAGGCATCATAATTAAGCTCTTGTATAGCCCTTTTAGCATGAAATACAACTTCGTTTCTATCTACTTTGTTTATTACCTTATCGTCTCCAACATAACTTAATAAAAAATTATTAATTATATCTTCTAACAATAAATATTGATACGTTCCCCAGTTTTCACTAGCTGGATCGGCACCATTATTTTGGTAATATTCTTTTTGCGTTATGCTTTGTCCTATTTTTGGCATCTGTTAAGTGTTTTGTTTTTGAAATTCTTGAGTCTCAATAGCATTGGTAACTTCTAATACTTCTTTTTCTCTTATACTAAGACCTGCAAATTTGCATATTTTTATTACTAACTCCGTTTCATCTTCGCTTGATATTTCAAAATCAACCGAAGTATCAACATTATATACTGGATCCCCTGAAATAGTATTATATCCCCAATGTGGATCCGTAGGTTTTTTTATGTAATTACACTTTAATGCTATTTCACTTCCTTGTGGAGTTGAAGCAGTATAGTAAATGCTAAGAGGCCTTGCAAAGACTTTTGTTCCTTCCCTCTTAAATACAGGGTAAGTAACAGTAGGAGAGCTTAAATTGCTGTTCACAATCATATCAAACTTGTGTTTGGGTATTTCTTGTAAAACTTTGCCATTATATGTTAAATTAATAACCTTATATAAATTTGATGGAAAAGAAAAGTAATCGTCTTCACCTCCAACACTTACAGAACCTACATCAGTATATTGTAAAGTAGAACTTGTTGCAAATAAATCTATTTTGTTTTGTATTTGCGCTACACTATCTCCATAACCTAACGCTCTTTTTCTTTGATTTTGTAATAAAACAGCTCTAGAATAATCAGAAAAATAATTTTCAAATATTTCTAACTGAGCTTGTTTTGAAAAATAATCAAATTCAGAAGGGGCTATGTATCCACGATTGTCTTTATTCAATAGAAATAAAACAGTATTTCTTACGCTATTTATCATAGGAGATATTTTCTACAAAAGTAATAAAAAAAAAGAGGTCATATCTCAGGCCTCTTTTCTTTGCATATAAAAATAACTAAGGATATTACAATTTGTTTGTAATATTTTGTAGAACATCAAGACCTTCGTCAGTCTTAAAATACACAGCTAGTGCTGAATAAACATTTTCTCCATAAGGAACTACAATAACTTTCTCTTTTTTATTGTCCCCCCAAACAACAGTTCTGTTGTCTGCTTCAACATGTAAATCATTCTCTTCACCATCACTTACAGCTATATTTCTAAGTTTTAAATTCTCATCATTTAAAAGATCCATAAATTCTTGAGAGTTATTTCTAGCCCAAATAATCATGTCTCTTCTAAGTTCAGAAGATGTCATTCTTGATATTAAATTTTTATTCTTTAAAACAACTCTAGCTATTGCTTCTAAGTCGTTTATATTCATATCTTTTGCTGCAACTTGTGCGTCTAAAGAAGAAACCATAGTTTCTACATCGTCTTGAGCATTTTTTTCTGGGTCAAATTCATAATATCTTTTATTAAACTCTGGGTGAATTAATAAAAACTTTTGTAAATTAAGATTCCAGTCTTCAACTATTAGCTTACCATCTTTAAATGTTATTGGCTCAATCGTTGCAATACCATCTTGTTCATCAACAAAAGGTGATATTTGATTGGTAGCCCATCTAAGAGCTCTATTAAGTTGTCCGTCAAAATATGTTAAGGGTTTGGAAGACGTATGTTTTACATTAATCATATGTCTTATAGGTGCTTTATTACCTTTTAAAATAAATATTCTTTGTTTTCTTTCAAGTTTTGGAAAAATTATAGAATATCCTGTGTTTTTTGTTTGTATTGCCATTATATTAAAATTTAATTAGATTAAAAAAAAGGGGGAAAGAAAAACCCCTCCCCCTATTTGAATTATTGCATTAACATGAAGTTATTAACTCCCATTGTACATAAAGCTCTTTCTGATAAGAAATGAACTTCCATATTGTCTTTATCTGATGTAGATGCACCACCAGCAGATCCAGTTACCCAAGACTTGTATTTTCTGTCTTCAGTAGGAGAGACTCTATATCTTACGTGTAAGAAAGGTCTTTTTGCATTTTCTCCTAATACTTGATGGTATATAGTAGTTGTCCCAGCAGGGACTAAAATACCATCACATCCACCATCATTACCTCTAGTAGTAGCGTCGTTTAAGTATTTCCAGTCAGACTTATAAAAGTCATATCCGATTCTAAATCCTGTGAATCCAAGATTTAAAGCCATATCTTCATCATTATCGAATAAACCATAAGAAGAAGTAGATGCTCCACTATTGTTTTGAGCAGCTAATACTGTGTCGATTTTAAAAGATGTATCTCTGTTTACAAATAATACATTTTCTTGAATTGCTCCTTCTTTATCAAGAACTTTAGCAATATTCTCAAGATCAGTTCTATCTCCGATATCTCCACTTGATGTGTTTCCACTGTTTTCGATTTCGTAGAAAAGACCTTTTGTACCTTTATAACCTGCAGTTAAAGCTCCAGATCCAGAAGCAGCTGGTTCACCTTCAACCATTGAAGTCTCTAGGTAATCCTCGAATCTTAATCTAGTTTCATGCTCAGATTTTAAATACCATAAGTATCCGTTAGCTCCATTTTCAGTAGTAACTTCTACCCATCCAACGTGTGCCATTTCAGATCCGCTTACTTCGTACTTATCTTTAATGATAATTGGATTGTTTTCTTTAGCTTCAAAATCAGCTTCAAGAGATCCGTCCATTCCGTTTGTTCCTTTTTTAAATTCAGAACCATAAACGAAAATTGTTACAGCATCTGCTGCGTCAAAAGGTCCGTTTCCGTCAGTACCTGCAACGTGTAGTAAATCTTTAGTTGCAAAAGTAGCTACGTCAATAGAGTCAGTTGCTACTGCTGTAATTAAAGCTTTAGCTTGAGATCCTGATTTAGAAACAATAATAGTTTGGTTTACTCTAAAACTGTGTCCTGTTACAGCAATAGTATCTAGGTCTGTAATAGTACCTGAAGCTTGAATATGTAATCTTCCTTGCTCACTCCATTTGATTAAATCAGAGCTAGAAGGAATCTCAGCGCCTACCATTCTTAAGAAAGAAGCGATAGATCTGTTTCCATATCTTTCAAATTCTTTTTCATATAAATCTGGAAGATATTGTTGTGCGAAAGTGTAATCAGCATTGCTAAGGTAGTTAGAGTTTCCTAACGCCTTACCTGGTGCTGGTGTTAATGATGTGCTACCGCCTATAGAGCCGTTAGCAAAATTAATAGATTGTGCCATTTTAAATAATTTTTTTTAATGTTTAACGTTTTTTAATTTTTAATCCAGAACTAAAGTTTTGAGTATCTTGCAATACTTTAAATTTAGCTCCACTTTTTGAAGAATCAACGTTTTTTCTTACAGACATTTCTATGTTTTTTCCATCTTTTACGACTTCATTAACAGCGTCTGACTTGCCTTGTTCATAAAAGAACTTAGCATACTTGTCAGGATCCATAGCCATAGAAAGAGCTGAATGATACTTACCAGCATCTTTTAGCAACCCATTTTCATCAACGTGTTTATTTATAAAGTTTGTTAAATCACTGTTTTTATTTACAATATCATTAACATCTTTAGGTTTGAAAGTAAGTTTATTATCTCCTAAATTAAATTCAAAACCTTTGAATTCATCATTAAAAAACTTTTTTGTCTTTTTTTCAAAAACCTCACGTTGAGTTTGCGTCGCTTCTTGTTGCTTTGCTGACTCTTCTTTATAATTAGAATAAAACTTAAAAGCTTCTTGATAATTTTCTGGCACATTCTCATCACTTGACTCAAGTGGAGTTTTGTATTTCTCCTTTAAATTATTAAAATACTCCTTTGCTTTAAATAATTCTTGTTTTTTAGCAAGATTTTTCTTTTTTATATCATACTCATTGTCAGTATCTTCTGTATATGCAAACTTTTCGTTTATTAAAAAATCAACATCAGAATCATCAAGACCTGGATTATTTTCCTTATAAAAATTTCTAAGTAAATTATCCTCGTTTACATCGTCTATGTCTTCTTGCAATTTAACATAGTCGTTTAAACCTCTTTTAGTTTCTTTGTTATATTCAAGATACTTTTCTACTTCTTTTGGAAGCTCTTGCTTTTTTTCACTATTTTTAAGAACGTTATCTAAAGAATTTAAATCAATTTTATATTTATCAGATAAATACTGATTAATTACATCTTCTTTTGATATTTTTTCTTCTGTTTTTTTTTCTTCAGGTTCAGACTCCTGAATTATTTCTTCTTTTACCTCTTCTTTAGTTTCTGTTTCAGTTTCTTGAACTTCTTTTTTTTCTTGTTCAACAACCTCCTCTTTCACTTCTTCTACAGGTTCTTTCTTTTTTGCAGAAGATAGATTTATCTTAAAATCTACGTCATTTGAATTATCTTCAATGACTTTTGCTTTGATTTCTTCACTCATAATAAATTAAATTAAATTTTTATACAAAAATACTATATTTTATAGCATGTTTTTTTGATTCATGTTTTGCAACATGTTTTCCATTGGATTTGGAACTTCTTCTTCTTCTTCCTCGAAGTCAGTAGGAGGTAAGTTTTCTTTTCTTTGAGAAATCATTTTACTTTGTTGTGTAGCTTGTTTTTCAGTTCTCTTGTCTTTTCTGTCTTCTTTAAAATTTTCTTTATTTTGAAAGTTTTCAGATTCCATTTGTTTTAACTGAAATTCAAACTCATATTTTAACTGAAGCATTTGTTTTTGTATTTCTGCTTCTTGTTGTATTTTTTGTAACTGAAGTTTGCTTTTTAGTTGTTCAAGCTGAGATTCTCCTTGAAGTTTCATTTGAGATTCTTGCATTCTTGATTGAGAAGCAGCTTGTGTAGACTGAACATTAGATTGAGTTTGCATTTGGATATTAGCTTGTTGCCTTTTCATATCCTCTTGCTCTTTTCTTTGTTTTTTGATCTTAAGAAGAGTGTTTGCCAATGTCAAGTTATTAACTTGTCTAATATCAATAGCATCATCTAAGTCTATTTTTTGTGCTTGTATAGATTGTTGTATGTTTTGTTCTAATAAAGCTTTTTCTTCTTCATCTGGCTCTAATTCTATAAAAATACCAAAGTCATGCAAATGTAAACTCCTGATGTCGTTTAATATTTTTACATTATTTTTCCCTATCATTTTTGCAAAATCATCTGCAAACTCAGAAAATTGTAATATATCTGACAACCTATAAGACAATGCTTGACATAGCTTTCTAGTAATAAATAAACCAGATTGAACTATATGTTTTGTTGCAGTGTTGCTGTTTAAGGCAGCTAGCTTTTGAATACCAACTAAAGCGTATTGATCAGGCTTACTTCCATCTCTAGCTTCATTTACACCAGTCACAGCTCTAATCATTTGAAGCTGATAATTATACATGTTAATCAGACTTTGTATTTTAGCATTTGAGCCTGAGCTTGTTAATTCTTGAATAGGCACTCTAGCGTTATTAAACTCACCGTCTTCTGTAAAACTTCTTCCAATCACAGAACCTGTTTGAAAATACATTGATAATGCCTCAGAAGGATTATATGAAGCGCCATTACCTAAATCAACACTATTTAATCCGTCTGCATCTATAAATACACCGTCTGGTATCATTTTAGAAACTACTTGTTGTAATTTCAAGTGAACTAATTGAATTTGATCTGCAAAAGGAATCATTCTTTTAACTAAAGAATCTATCTTACCTTTAGACATTTTAATAGCTGATATTATATAAGGAGCTATAGTTTTTTGAAATGAAGACTTAGGTCTAACCATATTCTTCATTACCTCCCATTTTAATATTGTATTTGTTCCTAAAACCATAACACCTTCATACCATACATCAATTCTTCTAGAAACCTTTTTAAATCTTGCTTGTTCAGTTTTTGGTGGATTGAAAGATCCGTCTTTTTTTATTGCTTTTTTTCCTCCGTTATTTCCGTCTTTTATCTTGTAAACTATTTCACTATCTGTTTTATAAGAAAAATACAATAGAGAAACATTAGATTTATCAAGACCGCTTTGTGATGTTAAGTTTTGAGTACTTCTATATCCGTCATACCTAGAAGCTATTTTAACAATTTGTTCTAATTCTTCTTGCTCTAATGAAGGGCTTATCTTTTTAAGTTCAGAAGCGTGTACAGACTTAACTTCTCCAAAATAATAACAATCTCTAAAATTTGGATCTTCTGTAGGAGAATAGACAAAGTTTACCGGGTCTACATATTCAACCTTTACACCATCATGAACATCAAAATCATGTTTTAAAACAGATATACCTAAAACGACATTATCCTCATCTATTCGTCTTTTTATTTCTTCATAGTCGTTTATTTCAAGTATGGTTTTTAAAGCAGTCTCTTGAGCTACTTCAACACCTTGCTTATATCTTAAATTCATATAAAGATCAAGTTCTTCGTCTGATTTAGGAACTACCGCTTCATCAAAGTTGAAAGCATTAACTCCAGTATTGTCTTTTATTATTTTCAAAGGCTCATAAGCAATCATATCTGCTCTAAGCTCATTTCTAAAATTATCTCTTTCTATTGTAGAAAACTGATCTACAGCTTCAGCTTTTACATCATAAAGTCTGTTAGATATTCCGTTTACTACTATGTCAACAAATTTTGGAATAATTGGAACTGGTGTCCAATCTAAATTAAGATAAGAAAGATCACCGTTTATAGATAATTCGTTTTTATATTTTTCAACAGGCTGTTCACCTCTTGCATATAATCTTCTATTTAAAAACTCTGATCTTATCTCTCCATATAGAGAACTTCCGTAATCTCTTGAAAACCATTCAGACTCTATTGCTCTACCCACACGAAGGCCATATTCTAAACTAGCTTTTTCTTCATCTGGTGCAAATTGGTTTGGAAACCCACTTCCAGAATTGAACTTTGGTTTGTTTATCATGTTTATTTTATAATTTCGCTAACAGAACCTTTGTTGCTGTATTTTGCAAAGTTAACATTTATTTGATTATGTTTTTGTATGTTTGTCCGTTGCTTACTCTGGTTTGCCATAATAGCAAAGCCTGAACTAACTGTAGCATCAAATCTTGTTCTATTATTAATGTCATAGTTAGCCCAATCTAGTAAAGTTCTGTTAAAATACATGTTTCCACAAGAACCATAATCTAAATTACTAATGTCATTTATTACCCCTACATGATTTTCTATATAACCCTCTATAGCTTCTGCATGAACAGATATAACCGCTTGAGAAGATGGTATACCTCCTAGTTCTTTTTCAGATTTAGATAAATTGTTTCTATGTTTATCTGGTCTATTAAGGGAAAATTTTCTATAACCTCTTTCTTTTAAGTAATATAAAAGTCTTGGTTTATTGTTTTCTACTAATATAGGCATACCATAAAAATGTAAAGCCATTAAAACATCTTCATAAAATATTTCAGCAGTTGGAGGTCTTGATATATATTCTAAAAAAAAATTATTAGTTGGTCCATCATCCATGTGAAATTTAGTCATTCCATGTAAAGCTCCTTTAGAACCTCCACCTCCAACAGTTCCAGATATATCATAAGAGTCACAACCAAAAGAACCCATGTGTAAATTGCCAGGTAGTTTTATATTGCCTTTTTGTATTACATTATTCATAATATTACCAGAAGGAATCCATGAAACAAAAAACCTCCCTTTATTATCTGGAGACCATATAACCTCTGTATCTCTTTGTCCGTTCTTCCAATAAAAATTACCTCTATATATATTAGTTTTTATTGCAAAAGAATCATTGTAATCTATTTGCTCATATATTTTACTTAAATTAAATATCGTGTTTTTTGATTCATCTCTAAAAGCATGAGATTCTGTTTTAGGAAACTGCCTATAAAACTCATTTAATGCATCTGAATCATTTTTTAATCCCTCAACTTCATTATCCCAACTGTCTAAAACTCCTGTATCGATAATATCACCACTAGTATCATACACTTCTTTTTCTGGATGATCAAAGACAGGATAACCATATTCATCAATATACCCTTCAAAATTCCATTCCATAGGTATAAACAGACTATATAATCCAGACTGCGTTTGTCCGTTTTTATTTCTTTCAGTTACGTTAGAGTTATTATAAAGTTTTTTAAAGTTCTCTCCTCCTTTATCTAAAGAATTAGATGTAGAGCCCATCATGCACTTACCTATTACTTTCGATCCAAGTCTAAGCGTTGTTTTTGTGACTCTCCAGTTGTTGAGTATGTTTTCAGGTTTCTCCCACTTTCCAGCTTCATCGTGGACAAGAAGGGTGAGTTTCTCTCCATCATAGGAGTTGTTACCGGTGTTTTTCCAATCAATGGTGGTGTCCAGTCCTTCCATTTCTTGGGGTTTATCTTTCGACTCGAGTCTTTTACGTGTAAATTTCGAAGCGGGTACTCTGTACGCGAGTTCTGTCTTGGGGCGATCCATACCGTCCTGAATGGGTCTGAAAAAGAATGGATAATTGATCGATATTGGTACCACTTTATCTGTGAACATTTTCTTCGCATCGGCGCCAGATTTGGACAGTATTCCGTACCGTGCATCGGAAGATATGGTAGCCAAGTTAACTGTCTCTCCGGATGCCATAAACGAAAAACCTGAACGTCTATTCTTGAGATAGCACATTCCGTAACACCTTGAATCTGCTTTACACGCTTCCCAATAAATAAAGAATAATCTATTGGCTTCTCTAAACTCTGGCTTCCCAACATCAATCTTGGTCCACTGCAAGTACATATAGTGAGAGCCAGTAATATAAGTAGCAACGCCTTTGTTTTCAAACCAATAACCTTCTTCACGTCTTTTGAACTCATTATCTATATAATTATGCCATTTATTTTTAAAATCATCAGGTAAATCTCTCCAATCAAATATATTTTTTATTGTTTTTAATTCTTTTGGATATTCTTGTTTAACCCATTTCTTTGTTTTGGCTACATCTTTTTCTTTAGGTAGTGCAATAATTAAGCCTTGTATTGAATAAACCTCTCCTATCTCACCAGTTTTACTTATTATAACAAGATCATACTCTTTATTGTATCCGTATTTCCATGACTTTGATTTGTTCTTTGACTTTAAAACCTTTTCAGGTATAACGTCTTTAAGTACGGCATATAAAGTTTGTTCATACATTATTTAGATCTTCTTTCTGCAAAACCACTAAAAGCTTTGTTTTGTTTCTCTAAAGGTTTATTTTCAATATAACTATTTTCTTCTTCTATTCTAGTCAGTATTTCAAAAGCATCGAATATAGCTAGTTTTTTTGTAGCTGCTGCATTTTTTAATCTATCTGCTGCAAGCTCATCTTCTGGATCTGGCTTTATAATTTCTTCTTCTGCAACTCTAATTAACTGCAATACAGCCTGATGACCAGCTTTTATTATTCTTTTTTTTATATCGTTTATATCTTTCATAACTAATCTAAAACAGTACAAATATCAATAGCTCTCATTCTATAAAGTTTTTCATTATTAATTTCAAACTCATATTCACTGTCTTTAGTAAAATTTACTTTATCCCCTTTTTTAACACCTAATTTATCTAAAGTGTTATTAGAATACTTAATTATACCTGTGTGATCTTCAGCACCTTCTTCATAAAGATAAGAATTTTCTTTTTCAATAGGTTTTACAAAACAATATTCTCCAACAGAATTCCATTGTTCACAATCATGGTATAAATAAAACTGATATGCGTCGATAAAATATATGCCGTTTTTAAAATAATTTGGAGATTTTCTAGGTCTTCCTCTCATATCATAATAAATTCTAAAAATATTATGATGTACAATTAAAGTATCACCTGGCTTTATATTTCCTTTATAAGTGTAAGGACATTGTATGACTTCTGCAAACCTATTTACATGCGAATGATTTTCTACTGTAGAATTAATAATTATTTTTTCTCCAGCTATTTCAATCTCATTATTATATTCTCCTCCTTTAGGTTTTATAAGAAAAAAATACGGAGATTTCATTAAAAATTAATATTATACTCAATAGATACTGGTATGTTTTTATTAAACTCTTTCCAAGCAAAAACTTCATCCCCTTTTTGTATCCATACAACAAAAGACTCTGTTTCTTTTTTATAATCTATTAAGTGTATAGAATGTGTTCCGTTAAGAATATATTGACCTACTATATAGTGCATAGCACTAGACTTATAGTCTGCTCCAATAGAAATCTTACGGATTTCCATTTTATTTTTCTATTTCAGTGAGTTCTCCTGTTTGAATGTTTACAGACACCGGCCCGTATTCTTCTTCTAGTTCTTTTGAAAAATCATTTTGCTCTTTAATATTCGCATCATAAGAGTCTTCAAGT
>JAAHTG010000930.1_pt2 | contig 15062 bp, 25 predicted proteins | sample 6116081 | NCBI WGS metagenome assembly JAAHTG01 (sample SAMN13939989, study PRJNA603662) | sponge metagenome | isolation source: marine sponge | host: Mycale hentscheli | place: New Zealand | collected 2005 | reverse complement strand
TGTTGCAATGGTTGGTTTAGGTTACTTTGTATACTTTGTTTGGACAATGATAACACAGGTAATTAATCCAACAGTAAAAGAAATGCACATGACTCTTATAAAATTAATAGATCAAATAAGAATGCTCGATAACGATATGATTCGTTTACAGCAAAAGGTAAATACTGTACTACAGATGAAAGAAAATGACAAAAAACGAAATAACAGGTGACAAACTAATATCTAAAAAGAATTCAGATGCTTATCGTGATAACTATGACCAGATTTTTAATAAGAAGGTAGACAAAGTAGACAAAATAATCGAAGAAAAGTTTCATTGGTGGCCACTACTATTACTACCGCTATTTGCATGGGAACTTGCAGCAGATGAAATCAAGTTTGGATTCAAAAGTCCTTCCTTTAGTGGAGTAGGTACTTCATCTCACTACTTAACAATTGACTCACAAGAACAAACAAAGAAAGATGCAGTAAAAGCTGAAATAAAAGCTTTAGCTGACGCAGCAAAAAGAGCAGAAGAAAATACGACTCTCGCAAGATTTATAAAGAACTTTGAAAGCAGAATATATGCACAGTTATCTCGACAGTTGGTAGACCAGCTATTCGGTGAGAACCCTGCAGAAGAAGGTTCATTCCAGTTATTCGATAATTTAATTACTTGGACAAGTGACGGAATATCAATAACAATGACTATATTTAATGAGGCAACTGGTGAAACAACTACTATTACTATCCCTATTGGGGATTTTGGCTTCTAGCTGCGCATCGCATAGAGCATACATATCTCCATGCCTTAGCAATCCTGAAGGTGACTACGAATACGTTGTAGACATGGTACAGAAAGCGCAATGCTTCTCAGGGGATGCTATACTTGAAAAACCAGTAACAAAAGCAATAAAAAGCTTGCCGCTACCTGCAAGAACACCCGTAGTAGCTATATACAAGTTTGAAGACTTAACAGGTCAAAGAAAAGCAAGAGATGGAATAGCAGACTTCTCAAGTGCCGTAACACAAGCTCCAGAAGCTTACTTAATAAGAGCACTCAAAGCAAGTAATTTTTTCAAAGTAGTAGAAAGAAAAGGATTGGATCACTTAACAAAAGAGAGACAACTGATTCGTTCTACTCGACAAAAGTTCGAAGATGAAGACAAGCAATTACCACTACTATATGCTGGTCTTATTCTAGAAGGAGGTATTGTTGATTACAATACTAATTTATTAACAGGGGGAGTAGGAGCCCGCTATTTAGGCATAGGAAACTCCAAACAATACCGTGAGGACAAAGTGGTGGTCTCAATTAGAATGGTTTCTGTGAGTACAGGAGAAATTTTATTGGACATCCTTACTTCAAAAGCAATTCTCTCCGTAGGCTTAAGTACTGATTATTTTAGATTTCATTCAGATAATGACTTGATTGAATTCGAAACTGGCAATGCCATGAACGAAGCAAAATATATCGCAGTACAAGCAGCTATCGAAACAGCAGTAGCTGAATTGGTAGTACGCGGACAGAAAAAAGGGTACTGGAAGTACTATATGGGAGAGTAAAATGAGGTTTTTAATCTTATTTTTATCAATCGGTCTTTTTGCAGACAATGAAATCTATATCGACCAGACAGGCGACAATGCAGCCATTGATATCGGGCAGCTCGGAAGCACTAATTAAATTGGTGGTGATGATGCAGTTTCAGGAACAATGACAGCAGCAATCCTAAATGGAACAGGTATGACTTTAGATATCAACCAAATAGGAAGCTCCAATAAGTTTCTCACCGATGGAATACTCGGCGATAGCTTTACTGGGTTTTTCGAATTTGATGGTGATTCTAATGAATGGGACTTTAGCATGGATACAACTGGGCTAAACACAGCTGACAGTAATGATATTAACATTAATGTTACTGGTTCTTTCAACTTAGCAGATATAGACATTGCCGAGGTTTCAGGAGCAAGCTTCTTGGATATTGACTGGATTATCACTGGAGACAGTAATGATGCAGAAGTAGACATAGATGCTGATTATGCATTTATGTATATGGATCTTCTTGGAGATAGCAATGACTTAACTTTTATCCAATCTGGATATGGAGCTAGTTCAAGCGACAATAAATACTTCTACCTCGATTTAGAGGGAGATAGTAATACAGCAGTGATTAAACAACAATCAACGCTGGCCGCAGACTGGTTGAAAATTGAATCTAATGCGTCTAATAGTAATATTTGTGTTATTCAAAATGACAGTGGTTCTACCACTTCATGCTGATAGCATAGGAGGCATTACAGAACTTCGTGGAGTAGGTCAAGTCTTAAGAGACGACACCTACTCTGCTGAGCTTGACTTTGATATTGAACAAAACGATGATGTACGCACAGCTAATGGGCGAGTCGGTATAACATTTTTGGACGATTCAGTAGTCAGACTAACAGAACATAGCAAACTAATAATAGATGAAATAATCTTTGATCCTAACCCTAGTAAATCAAAGATGTCTATGAAGTTTGCAAGTGGAACAGCACGTTTCATAACAGGAAAGATAGGTGCAATTAACAAGGAAAACATCTCAATCTCTACGCCAACTTCAAACATCGGTATTCGAGGCACTGATTTTACCGTTACTGTTGATGAGCTGGGTAGGAGTCTTGTTATACTTCTTCCTGACGAGTTTGGTATTTCTTCTGGCGAAATTACTGTTACAACAGCTATGGGCCAAGTTATCCTCAATCAACCTTTTCAATCTACAGTAACAAGTGTGTGGGAAACCTCACCAACTAAACCAGTTATATTAGACTTAAATTTAAATATTATTGACAATATGTTAATAGTATCTCCTCCAAAAACAGACGAAAGATTTGCAGAGGAAGAAAGTGTAAATAACTCAGGAGCCATACTTGATGTAGACTACTTAGAGTTTGAAGACTTAGATGCAGACTATTTAGCAGAAGACTCTTTAGCTTTTAATGAATTAGATATTGACTATTTAGATGTAAACTTTCTCGAGGACTTATTAGAAGTTATCGAAGAATTAGATGCTCTTGCAGTAGCAGAACAACGAGGAGCGCAACTTTTCTCAGAATTTGATATACAAGGTACTTTGTTTGGTCAAGATCAGACTACTCAAATTACTACTTTTGGTGACGCGGAGAAGGTAACACTTATTCGTAGCGTAACACAATCAGTTCAACTTGACCTTAACGGTGAAACGAGCTACAATATAATAATAGAGCAAGATGGTAAAGCATATAACGTTATTCTTAATTCTGGTGGTCAGTCCACTATCACAATCCGCCAATCTGGAGGTTGATATACCGTGGGATTATAACCAAATAGAAATAGATGGCAAACTTATAGAACGAAGTGAGTTCAGCATGGGACTCAACTTTGAAAACCCAAGACATAAATACTACTTTGTAATAAATACACTTGATGTAATTACTACATACCATGCGACACAGAAAGGTTATGCATCAGAAGCAAATACTCTTTTACCTCCCGACCCTAGTCTAGGAAGACTTGTAGCACATAAACTAGTCTGGAATAGAATTGCGCGACATGGAGGACTATTCTGGGAAGAAGATCAAAACTTCTTAAAGTTTGCAAACTTTTTAGTAACTTTAGCAGTAGTAAATAACACAATAATAATTATAGATAATGAGTAAATTAATAAATCCGATAATTTTTACACTTTCAATAGGACTCCTAATCTGGAATCCTTCCCCTTTTCAAATACTGGAACTTAAGACATTCGATTACCTTATGTCTACTACTCCAGAAGTACAAAACGAAAACATACTTCTTGTTGATCTCGACGAAGAGATAGTAGAAGCCTACGGAGGTTATCCACTACCAAGAAGCCTATTTGCAAGCATGATAGACAAAACCGCGGGTGTTCCCGGTTTCACGATTCTCATGCCTGACCCCGACTTACGCGGTACTGAGTACGACAATACACTTGCCTACTCATTATCAAATAAACCAAGTGTTTTAGCTTATGCAGCTTCAACACAGGCATCAAAAGCAGGGCCTCATGTAGGCACAGCTCAACTAGGAGGTGACCCAAAAGAATGGCTATTCAACTATCCAGGAATTTTAAGACAATTACCAAAACTACAAGTAACCGCAGAAGGCGTGGGACTAATAAACTCAAGCCCAGAAGTAGACGGAGTCGTACGAAGACTTCCCGTAGTCGTAAGTAGCCAGGAAGGATTATATCCCTCTTTTGCGTTAGAGATGTTGAGAGTTGGTGTCGGTGATCCAAGTTATCAAATTAAGACAGGCGAAGGTGTAGAATGGATACGTATACCAAATTATCCACTTATACATACGGACGCAAACGCAAGAGTATGGATTCAACAAAACGTTAAATTCTATAGACAAACTGCAGCAGAGTATATGGAGAATCCTATACCCGCTCCCTTTGTTATCTTTGGAGTAACTGCCGAAGGTGTAACCAATCCCGTGCCTACAGCACAAGGAGCCGTTTATCCTCATGAGATTCAAGCAAACGTACTTCATTCACTTATAGAAGGAAACAGCCCATCCATCCCGACATGGAGTGTAGCAGTAGAGCTGGGAGCCGCCCTTCTGGCTCTACTATTACTTTGGATTACAGCATCTCGTATATGGCTATCACTTCCAGTACTAGTGATAACTATTGGAGGCCTTATTTACTTTGCCCTGGAAATGTACAAATCTTCTTACTTGCTTGACGTTTCTGGAACTATTTTTATCGGGTTTTTATTCTGGAGCATTATAACTTTCAGGAATTTCATTACGCAGTTTTTGTTGAGATTGCAAATTAAACAACAATTCGGGACATACGTAAGCCCGGCTCTCGTCAAAAAATTACAGGAGGACCCAACATTACTGAGATTGGGTGGGGAGACTAAACGACTCACTTTTCTTTTTTCGGATATTCGAGGATTCACACCAATCTCAGAAAAATATCAATCAGACCCTCAAGGTTTGACCCGTTTAATAAATCGTTTTCTCGACAACCAGACAGAAATTATACTAAAACACGAAGGTACAATCGACAAATACATGGGTGATTGTATTATGGCTTTTTGGAACGCTCCATTAGACGTAGAAGAACAAGAGCGAAAAGCTACAGAGGCTGCAATCGAAATGAGAGTAGCTTTAGGAGAATTAAATGAAACACTTAGAGAAGAGGGCCTTGATCAAATTAACACAGGCGCTGGGATTAATACCGGGCCGTGCGTGGTTGGTAACTTTGGTAGTTCTACACGCTTTGATTATAGTGTGCTCGGCGACGCTGTTAATCTGGCTGCTAGGTTAGAATCTTCATGCAAGAACTATGATGCGGATTTAATCATATCGGAACACAGTTTAGTTGACGGTTTTGACTACGAGTTCCTCGATGAAGTAACGGTAAAAGGAAAGACCGAACCAGTTAAAATATATACCATCAGAAAATAGTACTTGACTTTCTGGTCTGATTTTGGTATAATTCTAATAAGAACAAAAAGTTCAACAGATTTCAGGGGAATAATATGGATGTCAACGAGGTGGCCGCAGAATTAGCGAAGCATGAGGCTGTGTGCGCCGAAAGGTGGAAAACCATCTTCAATAAGATAGAAGGTATGGAAAAAGGTGCGGACCAAAGATTCACAAACATGGACACCCAAGTATAAAGAATAGAAACAATACTTATTAGCGTATCAGGCACTTTAATAGTGGCTGGAGCTGGTATAATATGGACTATGCTATCAATGCATGGCTAGGAGAAAATATGAAAAAAGGCTATCAAACAAAAGATATAAGAGCCACTACAACAAACTCTATAGAAGAAGCTTTATCAAAAGCAGTTAAACAAGTAGAGGTAGGAGAGATAACAACTGAACCTACAAAAGAGCTTTCAAGCAGAGTTAAAGTTCTACTTGCAAAAAAGAAGAACTTACAAAGAAGAAACAGACAACACATACCTAAAAAGTTGAGATGAAGAAGAAGACGCCAGAGGAACGAATGGCGATTTGTAAGAAGTGCCCACACTTAAAAAAATGGAAAGTTTGCGAAATATGTAAATGTTTTATGCCCCTCAAAACAAAGATTAGATGGGCGGAGTGTCCTTTGGAAGACCCCAAATGGACATAAGGAGAGAGACATGCCTAAAGGTAAAGGAACATACGGATCTAAAGTAGGTAGACCAAAGAAAAAGAAAAAAGGTGGAAAAAAGAAAAAATCAATGGGAGGCTTAACAGCAGCTCAGAAGAAACTACCTAAAGCTCTACAAGCAGCTATCTTAAAAAGAAAGAAAAAGAAGAAATAATGGCCGTTCGTAGAAGAAGAAAAGCAGTTAAGAAAAAGCCCGTGCCTACAAACCCTAAGCTATATGCTAGGGTTTAGGCTCAAGCTAAACGAAAATTTAAAGTATATCCATCAGCGTATGCTAATGGTTGGCTAGTAAAAACTTATAAAGCCAAAGGCGGAAGATATCGTATGGGTACTGGGAGAAAAAGAAAGTAATGAAAGCAAGATTATTAAAAGACGGAAAATTCGTAATAGAAAAAGGAGGGCATACTGATGCTGCCTCCGCAATAACGAGTTGCAAGGTTATAATCAATCATTGTCAGATGATTCTAGACGGTCTTGAAGGAAAAGAAGAAATGTCTCTAGAAACATGGTGGACAAATAAGATAGCAGTATCTGAACATGAACTTGTTCAAGCAGCCAATTATTTAGTAAGTGGTGATGTAGAGCATGACCATGGCGAAACCTAAAGGCGGACTAAGTAAATGGTTCAAAGAAAAATGGGTAGATATTGGAAGACCTAAGAAGAAAGGCAGATATCAACCTTGTGGACGTAGTTCCGCAAAAACATCGAGGCGAGGCTACCCGAAATGCGTACCTTTAGCCAGAGCAAAAACAATGAGTAAGGCACAAAAGAAGTCTGCAGTACGAAGAAAAAGAGCAAAAGCTCAAGGCGTCGGCGGCAAACCTACTAGAGTGAGGACTTATACAAAAAGAAGGAGAAAATAAATGGAGTGGCTAAAAACCAAATGGACTCAATTTATAAATATCATCACAGGAAAAGACAAGAACTGGGATGGTAGTGTTGACATCAAAGATAAAATGATGGCAGCAGAGCAGAAAGCAAAAAGCTAAAATACATTAGCTAAGTCGAATAGGACTAGCAATGCAAAACCTAAGTACGGAAATAGAGAAAACTTTGTCTCTTTCGGAGAGACTAAAGAAAGCTGTACTCGAACAATTAGTATGGGGACATACTGTAAGAACGTTAACAAAACTACCGAGAACCCCTCAAAATGTGGTTCTCATTAATAGGCTAATAAGCCAAAGTACTCGTTAGAGTAGAAAGGAATAGAAAAATGGCAAGACAAGGCGGATTTTTAAGCGGACCTAGTGTCCACTCAACCTCCAAGCTAAGAAAGCATGTATTGAAAAGAGGAGTAACTCGAGACATGAATGCAGCAGCAGGAACTTTTGTAAATACTAAGTCTCCAATGTCCACACCAGGTGGCTTCTATGGAGCAGCACCTAAAGCAGTAGGACCAAGATTTGGTAAAACAGTAAACCCTAAAAGGGCAAAGTTTGGAAAAAGAACACCTTCTAAACTATTAACGAGAAGGAGAAGAAGATAATATCTTTAAACAAATAAATAAACTTATGAAGTCAGGAAGACTTGATAAAGTAGTAAAGAAATTTGCTATAACAAAAAAACATGGCACTAACAAAAGCAGAAAAAGGAAGGCTCAAAAGAGCTGGGCTAACTAGACTTAATAAACCTAAAAGAACTCCCAAACACAGAACAAAGAAAGCTGTGGTAGGAGTTAGAGTTGGCGGAAAGGTGAAGATCATCCGCTTTGGTGCACAAGGCATGGGACATAACTATAGTCCCGAAGCTCGAAAGAGTTTCAAGGCAAGACACAGAAGAAATATTGCTAAAGGCAAAAGCTCAGCAGCCTACTGGGCGAATAAAGTGTTTTGGGCAGGCAAAGGTGGTTCTACCAAAAGACCACCTAAGTCTCAAAAATATGTACGAGGAATTAAAAGGAGAAAATAATGCAAGCGAACGGAACCAAGCTTTGGCTAGATGAAGGTGCAGTACACGCTACAAAAATGCTACAGAATCTTATAACTGTAGAAGAAAAAAGAACATTATCGGTAGCTGAAGAGAAACTTAAACAGATTACAGCTTCATATTGTTACTTATACGCCAAGATGTTAGAAATTGGAGAACTGGAATCCGATGATAACTATGAAGTCTTTCCAGATGAGATATTGCATTGATAGAAATTAGTCGTACAGATATAGTTAGTGATTATCTAATGGATTTAGAACAAGAATCACGTTTCATAAAACTCCCAATCATGGAGTACTTAGAGCTATTAGGAATAGAACCTAACACATCTCAAACAGCAATCATCAATGCAATTAACAACCCAAAGTATCGTTTTATTACAGCGGCAGTTTCACGTCGTCAAGGAAAAACATACATATCTAATATTATAGGACAACTAGTTTGTCTAGTACCGGGGTCGCACGTATTATTAATGTCCCCCAACTATTCACTATCGCAAATCTCATTTGATTTGCAAAGAAACTTAATTAAACATTTTGATTTAGAGGTATTAAGAGACAATGCAAAAGATAAAGTTATTGAACTATCTAACAACTCTACGATTCGTATGGGTTCCATTAATCAAGTTGACTCGGTTGTGGGTAGGTCTTATGATCTCATCATATTCGACGAGGCCGCTCTCACAGACGGGAGGGATGCTTTCAATGTTGCGCTCAGGCCCACACTAGATAAAGAGAACTCCAAAGCAATTTTTATATCTACTCCAAGGGGTAGAAATAACTATTTTGCTGAGTTTTACTACAGAGGGCATAGCGATGAATTCCCAGAGTGGTGTAGTGTAAAAGCAACTTACCACGAAAACCCTCGTGTATCGGAGTCAGACATTATAGAAGCAAGAAAAACAATGTCAACCAATGAGTTTGCACAAGAATATATGGCAGACTTTAATGTTTACGAAGGCCAAGTATGGGCATTTAATCACGAAGAATGTATTGCAGACCTTTCACAAATCGACGTTAGTCAGATGGATGTTTTTGCAGGACTTGACGTAGGTTACAAAGACCCTACAGCTTTCTGTGTAATTGCCTATGACTGGGACAATAAAAAATACTATCTTATAGATGAGTATATGGAAGCAGAAAAAACAACAGAACAACACGCAGCTCAGATTCAAAAATTAATTCATAAATGGGATATTGATTATATTTATATTGATTCAGCAGCTCAACAAACAAGATACGACTTTGCACAAAATTATGATATCAGTACTATAAATGCCAAGAAATCTGTATTAGATGGAATTGGACATGTAGCTACTGTAGTTGATAACGATGAGATAATTGTTGATCAAACTTGCAAAGAAGCACTTATCTCATTGGACCAGTACCAATGGGACCCTAACCCTAATTTATTAAAAGAGAAACCAAAACACAACATGGCATCCCATATGGCTGATGCTATGCGTTACGCGTTGTATACATTTGAAACTACAGCCACAACGTTCTAACAAGACCTACAAAAAACAGTTCTTGACATTTGCTGTGTGTTTTTGGTATAATTCTAATTAAGAGTAGAAATATGAATTTCAAAAGAGACTTAGTTAAATACGTACGAGACAAAGCAAAATCACAATATAAGAAATCAAGCGATTGTTATATTTGTGGTAGCAGCGAACATTTAGATTTTCATCACTATCACGGGCTTACAGAACTACTAGAAACTTGGATAAAAAAGAAAAAATTAATTATTAAAAACGAACAAGAAATACTAGAGATTCGAGAAGCCTTTATTGATGAACACTATAAAGAACTTTACGAAGATACAGTAACACTCTGCCATAGTCACCATATGAAATTACATTCAATATATGGTAAAAGACCCAAATTGATACACGCAGAGAAACAAAAAAGATGGGTCGAGAAACAGAGAGACAAATATGGCATGGTATGATAGATTCTTAGGAAGAAATAGCGAGGAAAAACTTAATCCTTCGCAATATGTTATATCCCGAAATGAGGGAATGACCATTGACTCTCGCGAAGTAATCACTAATTATAGAAACGCTTACGAACAATTAGAAATTGTTAATAGAGCTGTAAACATGATTGTAGATGATGTAGCAGAGATTCCATTCTCAGTAGGGGAAAAGATAGTAGGTACTAACAATATTCTTAAGAATATAAGAAGGTCTAAAGTAGAGCTATTACTAAACGTAGAGCCAAACCCTTTTCAAGACGTAAGTTCTTTTAAAAGAAACTTAATTATTGACTTACTAATAGATGGAAATATCTTTATTTACTTTGATGGCGCTCACTTGTACCATTTACCAGCAGATAAAGTAACAATCTATAGTGATGATAGTACTTATATAGAAAAATTTACATATGACAACTCAATAGATTATAGTCCAAACGAAATTATCCATGTAAAAGAAAATAGTTTCAACTCCATATATAGAGGAGTACCAAGATTAAAACCTGCATACAGAACTATGCAACTACTTGCAAGTATGAGAAACTTTCAGGATAACTTCTTTAAGAACGGAGCAGTTCCAGGATTAGTACTTAAAAGTCCAAACACTCTTTCCGAGAAAGTAAAAGAAAGAATGATGCAAGCATGGAGTATGAGGTATAACCCTAATTCAGGTGGCAGAAGACCACTTATATTAGACGGAGGTTTAGAGGTAGATCCTTTAACTGATGTAAACTTTAAAGAATTAGATTTTGCAGAATCAATAAAAGCAAATGAAAGAATTATACTAGAAGCAATGGGAATACCACCCATCTTACTAGACGGCGGTAATAACGCTAACATAAGACCTAATCACAGATTATATTATCTAGAAACTGTACTACCTGTAGTTAAAAAACTTGGGTATGCACTAGAAAGATTTTTTGGTTTTTCACTAAATGAAGATGTAACAGGGATTCCTGCTTTACAACCAGAATTGAGAGACCAGGCAGCATACTATGCTACTTTAGTTAACACTGGAATACTAAGTGCTAACGAAGCAAGAGAAGCATTAGGAAAAGAACCTGTAGCCGGATTTGATGAGCCAAGAGTACCTGCAAATATAGCAGGCTCAGCCACAAACCCGGAACAAGGCGGTAGACCTGAAGAGGCTGCCCCAAGCGAGGAAGAATAATTATGACAAAAGATATGATGGTAAAGTCTCTTTCTGAGTACTTTAAAAAAGAAGGTGGCGTAATGGGCTTACCTGCTTATAAAGCAAAAGGAGCCGACGTTCCTGTTAAAGATTACTTATTAAGAAGAGCATTCGGTTCTTGGAGTAGAGTACTTAGTGTAGTATCAAAAAGATACCCAGTAGACGTAGTACCTACACCAGAAGTAAAAGAAGCACCTGTTGAGAAAAAAGCACCTGCTAAGAAGAAAGTGGAGACAAAAGATGTCGAATAAAATTTATCATTGGACTAGCACTTTTAAAGCATTAGGTGAAACTGATGACGGTGGTATAGATATTAAAGGCTCAGCAAGTACTAACGGACTTGAAAGAGCTGGAGATATCATAGAAAGTGATGCATGGACAAAAGGTGGATTAGAGAACTTCAAAAACAATCCAATAATTCTGTTCAATCACAACTACGACAAACCAATTGGTCGTGCAAAAGATTTACAAGTTACAGAAAACGGTTTAGAGATATCTGCAAAGATATCAAAAGCTGCAGGCGATGTAACACAACTTATTAAAGACGGTGTCCTTGGAGCTTTTTCTGTCGGTTTCAAAGTCAAGGACGCTGATTACATGACTGAAACCGATGGATATAAAATAAAGGACGCAGAGCTTTTTGAAGTTTCTGTAGTATCAGTTCCTTGCAACCAAGGGGCAACCTTTGGCTTAAGCAAGTCATTTGATAGTATGGAACAGTACAACGAGTACAAGCAAACTTTTTACAAGGCTAACCCAGCAGAATCAGCAGACGCTGTTAATGTTGAGCAGCCAAGACGGGAGGAATCCCATAACATGGAGACAAATATGTCAAACGAAAAACAATCTCCTGAAAGCAATTTTGATTTAGACGCTTTTGCAAAGAAAGTAGCTGCTGATACAGCCGCTGAAATTGCAATGAAACAAGCTGAATCTAAAGCTGCTGAACAGAAGGCTGCAGACGAAGCTGCTCAAAAAGCTGCTGATGAAGCTGAAGTTCAAAAAGCTAACGAAGTAGCTGATCAGGAAAAAACTAAAACTATAGTTGAAGCTGGATTAACAGGAGCCGAGAAGCTCATGAATGATGTTGAATCTAGAGTTAAAGAGGACTACACTCAATTAGAGTCAGTTGTTAAATCTTTAGAATCTCAATTAGCTGAGAAATCAGAAGAAATCATGAATATCAGAGAGTCCAAAAGACATTTCTCTGACAGAACTTCAAATGGTGACTGGAAGAAAACTTTTGAGCAAGATATTGTTGACGCAAAATTTGCTGGTTTAGCGACTGGTAAAGGATGGGACAATGATGTAGCTAAAGGTGTAATGGAAAAAGTTAACGCACATAGTGGTGTTGCTGTTTCTTCAGCAGACTTTGAGCAAGTTGTTTCAACAAACATAGAAAGAGATATTCAAAACGAATTAGTCTTAGCACCTCTATTTAGAGAAATCGCTATGACTTCTGCTAATATGATTATACCAATCTTACCAGATGCTGGTTATGCTGAATTTACAGGCAACCAAGCAGCTACTGGGTCAAGCCCACACGGTAACTTGCAAGAAAGAGGGGATTCTTATAACCCTGGTTCAGCAGGTGGTGTAGATATGACTGAAAGAACTCTTTCAACTAAAAAACTTATTTCACAATCATACTTAGGTAATGAAACTGAAGAAGATGCAATCTTACCAATTCTTCCTTTAATTAGAGAGTCAATGGTTAGAGCACACGCTAGAGGCATCGAGAATGCTCTTTTAGCTGGTGATGATGCTGACGGTGCTTATGGTACTGGTGGTGCAGCTTTTGAAGGTCTTCTACACTTAGCAAGAAATGACAGTGACTATACACAATCAGCAACTGCTTTTGCAACTGATAAAATTGTAGCAACTGACCTTCTTGAAATGAGAAAGAATATGGGTAAATATGGTATCAATCCAAGTGAAGTAGTATACATTGTTTCACAAAGATCATACTACGAACTATTAGAAGATGCAGAGTTCCAAGACGCTAACCTAGTTGGCGACATGGCTACTAAGCTTTCTGGTGAAATTGGTCAAGTATTCGGTTCAAGAGTACTATTATGTGACGAATTTGCTTCACCAGCAGTTGCTAAGTTCGGTGCTATCGCAGTTAATCCAAGAAACTACGTATTACCTAGACTAAGAGGTGTTACAGTTGAATCAGACTACGAAGTAGCTAATCAAAGAAGAGTCCTAGTGGCTTCTCAAAGAATCGGATTTACCGATCTTATTGATGGTGCAACTTCTAAGTGGGGTTGGATGTACAAAGCTAGCTAATATTAGCTTAATAAGGTTTATGGGAGTGTACCTAACACTCCCACTTTTTAATTATGGCAAATTTAATAACATTAGCACAGTATAAAGACTTCGCGGGACTCACCGGGGTTTCCGAAGATTCAAAAATCAACGTTATTATACCAGCCATCAGCCAAACAGTAAAAACATACTGTGGCACAAGTTTTGTAGATTATTATTCAAGTGCAAAGACCGAATACTATGATATTAGGGATAAGTACACAAATGCAATAATACTCGATGAAAGTCCAGTTGTGAGCGTGACATCAGTTTCAGAAAGAGACAGTCAATCAGACTCATATACGACTTTAATAACAGGTAACTCTGATAGTAGTGGTAAATACGAATATGTAGTAGATGAAGCACTCGACACTGTTTTCAGAACAACTGCAACAGGAGACAAAATGTTTCCTCAAGGAAGAAAAGCAGTAAAGGTTGTTTATACTTCAGGGTATGCGGCAACACCAGAAGATTTAAAATTAGCGTGTTTTGATTTAGTTAAGTACTATTTAAAAGATGAAAGAAAAGCAAACCTAACTATAGCAGGAGCACAAGTACAAAATCCTGTATCAACAAGTTTAAGAGAAAACATAGGTTTTCCAGACCATATTAAACGTATATTGGATTTTTATAAGATACATAAGTAATGAGTAAGTTTAAATTTACTCCATTACGTAGTAGTCCAAGTACTGGAATATCTTATCAATCTTTAGTAAAAAAACAAGCTGAAAATTTAGAGAAAACTGCAACAACTTTAGGAAACGAGTTAAGAAATGTACAATTAGGTACTATTCAAAACAGTTCACAGTTTTTCAGGGAATTGAATGAAGCAATCACTAATGCAGGACTATGGGGAGACCCTGAGGTAATGCAAGCATGGGCATCTTTCGGAGGACAAAAAACTCAACAACAGTTTAGTAGTGCATTGAAACAACTAGCTGGACATTTGAGAGATGTAGGACATAACTTACCCACTACTTGGAATGTTGGGCATAAGACAATGGAACCTATTAATGTTTCTATTTCTTTAACAATCATGGCCATACAAGATGCACAGATAGAAGTTGCAGCAAAAGGAGAAGCAAATACTGAGTTTTGGAGAAAAAATGAAGTATTACTAGGTAGACTAAGAAAGTTACGAGCTGTAGGACATGTAATTGCTCAAGCAGAAAAAGAGGATGATCTTAGTAATAACTCCATAACAAAAAGTTTAAAAGCGATGTCAAGAAATAACCATATAGATATCTCTCATTTAAAAGCTTTAGATATTAAGATTAATGACGGAACTTTAGCTACCTATGAAATAGAAACTGAAGAGCTTAATAGAGGGAGTGTTACGAATAAAGACATAAAGGGAAAGGGATGGAGACAACTTAAGTTAGGTGGATTGAAAAAAGCTTTAATAACAGGCAACGTTAATCAAATACTTAGTAATGAACTTACAAAAGCAATAGAAGATGCTGGAGTATTGACTTTAACAGGTTCTAAAAGCATAGAAGACGAACTTGGAGACCAGCTAGTTAAGGAAG
>JAAHTG010000523.1_pt2 | contig 15076 bp, 9 predicted proteins | sample 6116081 | NCBI WGS metagenome assembly JAAHTG01 (sample SAMN13939989, study PRJNA603662) | sponge metagenome | isolation source: marine sponge | host: Mycale hentscheli | place: New Zealand | collected 2005 | reverse complement strand
TATCAAAAGAAGAAATAGGATTTTTACCTGGTGATTTACGAGAAAAAATGGATCCTTGGATTCAACCTATTTATCAAAATATGTTTGCTTTGTTTGATAAAGTAAAAGTAGAAAAACTTATTGAAGACGGGAAAATTGAAATTGTACCTTTAGCATTTATGAGGGGTAGAACATTTTTAGACTCATGTATTATTGTAGATGAAGCTCAAAACGTTACACATGAACAAATGGAAATGATAGCAACTAGAATTGGTTTAAGAAGTAAAATGATTGTATGTGGAGATGATCACCAAGTAGATTTAAAATCTAGACGAGAATCTGGATTTAGATTTTTATACAAATCTGTAAGAAGAATAAAAAATGCTATAAGTATAACATTATTACAAAATCATAGAGATCCTATTGTAGATGATTTAATTAATCTTTATGAAGATGCAAATGAACAAGGATTAAAATTAGGATCTTCCGGAACTTCTGGTCGTTCTAAAAAATAAAAATATTAAGTTTTTATTAGTTTTTAAATTGAAAACAATATTTCTAATATTTATAACAAAAACAATATGGCATCCACACTTACACCAACTACCTTTCATATAAAAATTAAGGAAGAACATATAGTTAAAGGTTTAAAAACTTTAAATGAAACCTTTTTTACAATAAAAGATATAACAAATGTAGATAGAAGAATCGTTACTTTACCTCCAACTACATCCATAGATTTAATCAATATTAATGGTATAGATCCAGGTGCGGGTACATTCCCATCTAGTAGTATGGAATATGTTAGAATTTCTAATTTAGATGCATCATCATCATTAGCAGTTTCATTTACCTCTTCTAATAGTGATAATTGGAGTATGAAATGTTCACCTGAATCATCCCTTATGTTTTCAAGCCCAAAAGTAACTGGAAGTGAATTTAATGGTACATTACCAGATGATATAACAAATATAGCTTTATATTCATTAAGTTCTAGTTTAGATGTGGAGTATGTAATAGTTAATTCAGACAACTCATAAAAGAAAAAATATGGCAAATATACCAATATGGCCCGGATCTAGTTCATTCCACCCAGGAGATACACCTTTTGGATTTTATGATAATGACATTGAATTCCAAAAAGATGCAGATAAATTTGCAAAATTTGCTGCACAAAGGTTAGGTTACCCTTTAGTAGATATTGAATTACAAAAATATAATTTTTATACAGCGTTGGAAGACGCTATTACAGTGTACGCTAATGAATTGTATGCTTATAAAGTTAGAGATAATTATTTAACGTTAGAAGGCGCGGATTCTGCCAAGTTAGATATGGAAGAAACTATAATTGTTCCAAACTTAGGTCGTATTATTCAAATGGCTGAACAATATGGTGTTGAAGCTGGAACTGGGGGAAATGTAGATTGGCATAAAGGATCTGTTCAATTAACATCATCAATACAAGATTATGATTTAGAAAAATGGGCAGAAGAAAATATTCCTCATTATAAAAAACATGATATAGAAATCATGAGAGTATTTTATGAATCTCCCCCTGCAATTGTTAAGTTTTTTGATCCTTATGTTGGTACTGGAGAGGGTGTAATGAATATGATGGATACTTTTGGTTGGGGTAATTATTCTCCTGCCATTAACTTTGTATTAATGCCTCTTAATTATGATTTACAAGTCATTCAGCAAATAGAAATGAGTGATACTATTAGAAGATCTAATTATTCATTCGAAATGCATAATAATCATTTAAGAATATTTCCAATACCAGATGGGACTGTAAAAGAATTATATTTTGAATATATTCTAGGTACAGAACGTTCAGATGCTTCATTTATAGTAGGAGAAACTAGTACTATTGCAAATATTTATGATGTTCCTTATACTAACCCAAATTATGATAAAATAAATTCAGTAGGTAGAAGTTGGATATTTGAATATGCTTTAGCTTTATGTAAAGAAATGCTAGGATATGTAAGAGGTAAATATGATACTGTACCAATTCCTAATGATACTGTAAAATTAAACCAATCAGATTTAATTACAGCAGCAACAGGTGAAAAAGAAAGATTAATTGATAGGTTAAGAGCTTATTTAGGAGAAACATCAAGAGAAAAATTATTAGAAAGAAGAGCAGCAGAAAGTAAATTCATTCAAGATGAGCTAGCTAATGTTCCCTTTCCAATTTATATAGGATAAAATATGGCATTATTTGGAGGTGCAAGAGATATAAGTCTATTTAGACACGTAAACCGAGAACTGATGGGTGATATAATCACTCAACAGTGTGCCTTCTATAAGTATAAAATAGAAGAAACTAAAGTTAACCTTTATGGTGAAGCCGCAGAAGAAAAATATTATATGGGTCCTGTTTTATTAAACTGTTTAATAGAAAGAGGAGATCAAGAATATCCTGAAACAGATTTAGGTACAGATTTTAACTGGGGTGCTACTTTTAAGTTCCTTAGAGATGACTTATTATCAGCAGCTGAAGATTTTAATGCAAATTTTTCACCTACTGATCATAATTATGGAGCAGAGTTGGTTCCTGAAGTAGGAGATATTATGTTATATAATGAAGGGTATTATGAAGTAGATAATGTTATATCTAACCAATATTATATGGGTAAAAATCCTGATTATCCAAACCAACCAGGAAATTGGAACCCAGATTTAGATCAATTTGGCTATAATGTTTCTGTAATTTGTCAAACTCATTATGTACCAGGAGATAAAGTAGGAATTACAAGAGAAAGATTTATATAATGGCAGAAAAAGGAAAAATACCAGTACCAAAAACTCAAAGGGAAATAATGAATTCCCAAATTGAGCCTTATGTACCTCCAACAGGTGCTAGGGGATTTTCTGAAATTGGTAATCCTAACCCACCAACAACTTTTAATAGAGGTGAACAAACTTCCTTTAGAAATGATACTACTAAACCTTTTTCATTAGGATTTAAAGAAATAGATGAATCTATTTTTTATTATATGGAAAATATAATTAAACCAACTGTAATACAGAATGGTGTAGTTCAGAAAGTTCCTGTTATTTATGGTAATCCTGAAAGATGGAAACAAGTACAAAAAGATGGTTATTATAGGGATCAAAAAGGTAAAATAATGATGCCTCTTATTACTTTTAAACGTAATAATATAGAAAAAGTTAGAAGTTTATCTAATAAATTAGATTCTAACAATCCTCATAATGTTCAACTCTTTACAAAAAATTATAACCCTGCAAATACATATAGTAATTTTAACATATTAAACAACACTATACCTTCAAAGACACGCTATGCTGTTGTTATGCCTGACTATGTAAATATAACGTACGACTTCATTATATCTACATACTATATTGAGCAATTAAACAAATTAATTGAAGCTATTAATTATGCTTCAGATGCATATTGGGGAAATCCAGAACAATTTCAATTTATAGCAAGAGTAGATAATTTTGCTACACCACTTGAAATTACAAATGGCGGAGAAAGATTAGTAAAGGCTAATTTTAGTTTAAAATTATTCGGATATGTAGTACCAGATACAATTCAAAAAGATATGACTGCTATTAAAAAATATAGTGATAAGTCACAGATTATATTTAATATGGAAACTTCTACAACAGATATAAATAAAATTAATAATTATAAACAACCAGACCCTACAGAAATAAAAGATGATACAAACCCTGCAAATTTTAGTGAAGAATGAGTATTATATTAAGACAAAATAAAGGATCTGAATTAACATTCAGTGAAGTAGATGGAAATTTTTCATCACTTTTTTATTCTAGCTCATTAGCAGGTAGTGTAGTTAACTTTTTCTTCACTGGTAGTACTCCTCCTTTATCCCAAAGTATAGATTTAAGTACTTTACCTGGTATAGGAGGTGTTCAAGTATATTATACTGGTTCTCAAGTAAATTATGCTCAATCTTTGTTTTTCACAGGAGGAGGAGTTGAGGTAACAGAATTAGAAAATGGTGGGGTTACAATTTTTATCCCAGAGGGAGAAAGCGCAGGAGGTTCAGATACAGAGATTCAATTTGCTTCTGGATCTGTAGGTAGTACTGAATTAAGTGGTTCTAATAAATTTACATTTGACTATAATAGTAATGCTTTAAAACTAACGGGGTCAATAAATATAGAGGGTACTGATCCTTTATCTATTGACTCACTTACAGAAAGAGCAGATTTATTTACAGTAGCTACTTACGACCTATCAACTAAAAAAATACAATATAGAACACTTCCAGGAGCAGGAGGAGGATCAGGAACAAGTGGTACTTCAGGTACTGCAGGTTCATCAGGAACAAGTGGTACTTCAGGTGCTACTGGTACTTCAGGTACATCAGGGAATATAGGTTCTTCAGGTGTAAGTGGTACTTCAGGTTTAAGTGGTACTTCTGGGTTAGATGGGTCATCAGGTATAAATGGTACTTCAGGATTTTCAGGTTCATCAGGTACATCTGGAAAATCAGGTACAAATGGTACTTTTGGATCTAGTGGTCAATCAGCACAAAGTGGTTTAGATGGTACTTCTGGTACTTCAGGTACAGGAGGATCAGCAGGTAATTCAGGTTCTCTTGGTACATCAGGTAGATCAGGTACAAGTGGATCGAGTGGATCAGAAGGTTCAAGTGGTAGAGGTGATAGTGGTACATCAGGAAAAGCTGGTACGTCAGGTACTTCAGGTACATCAGGTACTTCAGGTACAACTGGTTCTTCAGGAACTCAAGGAGCCCAAGGAACATCAGGTCAAGGAGGAACTTCAGGAACTTCAGGTTCAACAGGTACAAGTGGTACAAGTGTAAGTGGTACCTCAGGAGTATCAGGTACTTCAGGTACAACAGGTACATCAGGAACTTCAGGTAAAGATGGTACAACAGGTACTTCAGGTCAAGGAGGTACTTCAGGAACAACAGGTTCTTCGGGTACAGCAGGTAATAATGGTGCTTCAGGTGTAAGTGGAACCTCAGGCTCAGCAGGTACTTCAGGTATAGATGGTCCTGCGGGTACAAGTGGTATAGCAGGTACTTCAGGAACAAGTGGATCAACAGGTACAAGTGGTACAGGAGCAGCAGGTACAAGTGCAATCTCAGGTACATCAGGAACAAGTGGTTCAACAGGTACTTCAGGTGATGATGGGGCTTCAGGTGTAAGTGGAACTTCAGGTTCAGCAGGTACTTCAGGTATAGATGGAGCTTCAGGTACTTCAGGAACTTCAGGAACAAGTGGTACTTCAGGAGAAATTGGAACCTCAGGTAAATCAGGAACAACAGGCTCTTCAGGTACTTCGGGTGACAATGGAGCATCAGGTGTTTCAGGCACTTCAGGTTCTTCAGGAACAAGTGGTGTAGATGGAGGTAGTGGTACTTCAGGTACATCAGGAACAAGTGGTACTTCAGGAGAAATTGGAACTTCAGGTAAATCAGGTTCAACAGGATCTTCAGGTACTTCAGGTGATAATGGAGCATCAGGTGTTAGTGGAACTAGTGGTTCATCAGGAACAAGTGGTATAGACGGGGCATCAGGAACTTCAGGTACATCAGGAACAAGTGGTACTTCAGGATTAACAGGTTCTTCAGGTACTTCAGGAACAACAGGTTCATCAGGTACAGCAGGAGATAATGGTGCTTCTGCAGTTTCAGGTACTTCGGGTTCATCAGGAACTTCAGGTATAGATGGTGGTAGTGGTACGAGTGCAATTTCAGGTACTTCAGGTACAGCAGGTAGTACAGGTACAAGTGGAACAGGTGAAAGTGGTACAAGTGGAATTTCAGGTACTTCAGGAACTTCAGGTTCAACAGGTACTTCAGGTGATAGTGGGGCATCAGGAGTTTCAGGAACTTCAGGTTCATCAGGAACTTCAGGTATAGATGGTGGATCAGGCACTTCAGGTGATAGCGGTACATCGGGAACAACAGGTTCTTCAGGAACTTCAGGTAAAGATGGTGTAATAGGTACTTCAGGACAATCAGGTACTTCAGGTACAACAGGATCTTCAGGTACTTCAGGTGCAGACGCCGCAAGTGGTGTTTCAGGAACTTCAGGTTCAGCAGGTACCTCAGGAATAGATGGTGCTAGTGGTACAAGTGCCATATCAGGTACAAGTGGTACAGCAGGTTCAACAGGTACTTCAGGTACAGGAGCAAGTGGAACTTCAGGCGTAAGTGGTACTTCAGGAACTTCAGGTTCAACAGGTACTTCGGGTGACAATGGAGCATCAGGTGTTTCAGGCACTTCAGGTTCATCAGGAACAAGTGGTATAGATGGAGCTTCAGGAACCTCAGGTGATAGTGGTACATCAGGAACAACAGGATCAGCAGGAACTTCAGGTAAGGATGGCATAATAGGAACTTCAGGTAAAGCTGGTACTTCAGGTACAACAGGTTCATCTGGTACTTCAGGTACAGCAGGAGTAAATGGTGCTTCAGCTGTTAGTGGAACTTCAGGTTCAGCAGGAACAAGTGGTATAGATGGTGCTAGTGGAACTAGTGCTATTTCAGGTACAAGTGGTACAGCAGGTTCAACAGGTACTTCAGGTACAGGAGCAAGTGGTACAAGTGGAGTCTCAGGTACTTCAGGAACTTCAGGTTCAACAGGTACTTCGGGTGATTCAGGTGCTTCAGGCGTAAGTGGAACTTCAGGATCAGCAGGAACTTCGGGTACAGATGGAGCTTCAGGAACTTCAGGTGATAGTGGTACATCAGGAACAACAGGTTCAAGTGGTACTTCAGGTAAAGATGGTGTAATAGGTACTTCGGGACAATCAGGTACTTCAGGTACAACAGGATCTTCAGGTACTTCAGGCACAGCAGGAGCTAATGGAGCAAGTGCTGTCTCAGGTACTTCAGGTTCAGCAGGTACCTCAGGAATAGATGGTGCTAGTGGAACAAGTGCTATATCAGGTACTTCAGGTACAGCAGGTAGTACTGGTACAAGTGGTACAGGAGCAAGTGGAACTTCAGGTGTAAGTGGTACTTCAGGAACTTCAGGATCAACAGGTTCAGCAGGTACTACTGGAGATGGAGGTGCTTCAGCAGTTTCAGGAACTTCAGGTTCATCTGGTACTTCAGGTGCAGATGGAGGATCAGGTACAAGTGGAATAGCAGGCACAAGTGGAACTAATGGTTCAGCAGGAACATCAGGTAAAAATGGTGTAGCAGGCACTTCAGGAGTTGCAGCTACTTCAGGTAAAAATGGTACTAATGGTACTTCAGGTAAAGATGGTACAGCAGGTACTTCAGGAGATCCAGGTACTTCAGGTGCTTCAGGTGCTTCAGGAGTAAGTGGGACTAATGGTTCAGCAGGTACAAGTGGTACAGATGGAGGAAGTGGTACAAGTGGTTTAGCAGGTACAAGTGGAACTAATGGTTCAGCAGGTACAAGTGGTAAAAATGGCATTGCAGGTACTTCAGGAGTTGCAGCTACTTCAGGTACAACAGGTGCCGCAGGTACAAGTGGTAAAAATGGAGTAGCAGGAACATCAGGTAAAGATGGTACAGCAGGTACTTCAGGAGATCCAGGTACTTCAGGTGCTTCAGGTGCTTCAGGAGTAAGTGGGACTAATGGTTCAGCAGGTACAAGTGGTGTAGATGGAGCATCAGGAACTTCAGGCTTATCAGCTACAAGTGGAACAAATGGTTCATCTGGTGACAGTAGAACTTCAGGACAAGCTGGAACTTCAGGTTCAAGTACTACATCTGGAACTTTTGGTTCATCGGGTGCTAGTAGAACTTCAGGGGTTGCAGGAACTTCAGGTTCAAGTAATACTTCAGGAACAGTAGGTTCTTCAGGAGATAATAGAACTTCAGGTGTAGGAGGTACTTCAGGAAAATCAGGTACTTCAGGAACAACAGGTTCTTCAGGATCTAATGGTACAGCAGGTGCAAATGGTGCTTCAGCAGTTTCAGGAACTTCAGGTTCTTCAGGAACTTCAGGTACAGATGGAGGTAGTGGTACTTCAGGAGTAGCAGGAACATCAGGTAAAAATGGTACTAATGGTACTTCAGGTAAAGATGGTACTAATGGTACATCAGGTGATAATGGAACAAGTGGTAAAACAGGTGTTGCAGGTACTTCAGGTAAAGATGGTACAGCAGGTACTTCAGGAGATCCAGGTACTTCAGGTGCTTCAGGTGCTTCAGGAGTAAGTGGAACAAATGGTTCAAATGGTACTTCAGGTGTAGATGGTGCTGCAGGTACAAGTGGTGTTGCTGCAACCTCAGGAACAACAGGAAACCCAGGTACTTCAGGTAAAAATGGTGCAGCAGGAACTTCAGGTAAAGATGGTACAAATGGTACAACAGGAGATCCAGGTACTTCAGGTCAATCAGGTGCAAACGGAACCTCAGGTAAAGATGGTACAAATGGAACATCAGGAGATAATGGAACAAATGGTGCTAATGGAGCTTCAGGAGTAAGTGGAACTAATGGTTCAAATGGTACCTCAGGTGTAGATGGTGGTGCTGGTACAAGTGGTGTTGCATCTACTTCAGGTACAACAGGTGCTTCAGGTACTTCAGGTAAAGATGGTACCGCGGGTACATCAGGTGCAGGTGGAGCAACTTCAGGTCAATCAGGTGTTTCGGGAACTTCAGGTAGAGATGGTACATCAGGTACAACAGGTGCTTCAGAAAGTACTTCAGGACAAAATGGTGCAAGTGGAACCTCAGGTAGAGATGGTACTAATGGTACAACAGGTGCAGGTGGAGCAACTTCAGGTCAATCAGGTGCAAACGGAACCTCAGGTAAAGATGGTACTTCAGGTACAACAGGTGCAGGTGGAGCAACTTCAGGACAAAGTGGTGGAAATGGAACTTCAGGTAGAGATGGTACATCAGGTACAACAGGTGCTTCAGAAAGTACTTCAGGACAAAATGGTGCAAGTGGAACCTCAGGTAGAGATGGTACTAATGGTACAACAGGAAATCCAGGTACTTCAGGACAATCTGCTACTAACGGAACTTCAGGTAAAAATGGTACTAATGGTACATCAGGTAATTCAGGTACTAGTGGTGTAAATGGTGCAAATGGGCAAAGTGGTGCTAATGGAACAAATGGAACCTCAGGGGTTCCAGGTACAAGTGGTACAAGTATAAATGGTACAAGTGGTATTAGTGGTGGTGCTTTTGTTAATCACCCAGATTATTTAGTTAAAACCGATTCAACAACCCAAGTCTCATCAGTAGATTTTGTTACGGCTGATAATACAAATAACATTTTAAGAAGTTCAGGTTTAGTAAGAACAGCAACCTTAAGAGTTGATAACGCAGGAGGAGCCCCAGTATCATACTTCCCAGAAGGTGGTGGTGGTTTAGATGGATTATGGGGTAATCAACAAGACATGTTTGCAACGGGTACTCCAGATGTGTGGTTAGTAGTAAATGTATCAGGACAAAATTATGTATTCCCAGGATATGTCCCAGAAGGATAAAATAAATATATGGAAAAATTAACTCCAAATCTTGCAAAAAAAATAAAGGATAGTAATATTCCTATGGTAAGAATAAGTTTAGAAGATTTACAAAATAATGTAAGAATTGCAACCCCTGAAGAAGTTAAAAAAATACCTTTTTATCTCCCATCGAAAAAAACGAAATAAAATTTGGATTATTAAAAATAAAATGTTATATTATTTAAAATCAATTAAGTTATATGAAAAAACTACTATATGTAGCTCCACATTTATCTACAGGGGGTTTACCTCAATATTTAGTTAAAAAAGTAGAATTACTAAAACAGGATTTTGAAATACATCTTGTTGAATGGGTAGATTGTACTGGAGGAGTTCTTACTATACAAAGAGATAAACTTGTAGATTTAGTTGATCCTGATAAATTTTATACCTTAGGAGAAGATAAATCTGAACTATTAGACATAATTAATTCAGTAAAACCAGATATTGTTCATTTGGAAGAAATTCCAGAATATTTTATGGATAATGAAATTTCAAAAAATCTTTATACATTAGACAGAGACTATTTTATTGTAGAAACATCACATGATTCATCTTTTGATGTATCCCAAAAAAGATATTTTCCTGATAAATTTATGTTTGTTTCCCAATGGCAAATCAACCAGTATAAAGATTTAGATATACCAAAATCATTAGTAGAATATCCAATTGAATATATTGATAGACCTAATAGAGAAAATAGTTTAAAAAAATTAGGTTTAGATCCTACTAAAAAACATATTTTACATATAGGTTTATTTACCCCAAGAAAAAACCAAGAAGAATTTTTTAAATATGCTAAAGCATTACCTGAATATGAATTTCATTGTGTAGGAAATCAAGCAGAAAATTTTAAACATTATTGGGAACCTTTAATGGAAGATAAACCCGATAATTTAACATGGTGGAATGAACGTTCTGATGTAGATAATTTTTATCAATCAATGGATTTATTTTTATTTACTTCTAGGGGCACTAATAATGATAAGGAAACAATGCCTTTAGTAATTCGTGAGGCATTATCTTACCAAATACCTCAACTATTATATAATTTACCTGTTTATCTTAATTATTTTGATACATTTGAATCTATTAATTATTTAGAACCTAATAATTTTATAAAAAATTGTGGTTTAATTAAATCTAATTTAAATGTAGATTTTAATGTTTCTCTACATAATGAAGTTTTTGTAGTATCTACTTATCCATCTACCGATAGTATTACTAATACAACGTTAGATTGTATAAAATCAATACAAAATAATGGATATAAAGTAATATTAACTTCTCACATTTCTATTCCAAGTATATTGCAAGATCAAGCAGATTATAGTATAGTTGATACTAATAATATTTTAACAAAACATAATTTTTATGATCAATTCTATTGGAATAGTGATTTATATGATGTTAATCTTAATTTAAAAGGTGAAGGGAATGATGTATATCATGGACCTGCAGTTTATACTAATTATTACAATGGGGCAGCGTTAGCATCTCAATTAGATTTTTTTAAAGTACACTTTTTAAACTATGATTATATTTTAAAAGATAAACAAGAAATAAAAAATATTTCTAAAATTTTAAATAAAAACAATTTTTATTTTTCAAAACATCATCCTATGGAAGGAGATGCTTTATACACTTATTTCTTCTCAGCTAACCCAAAAGAATTATTAAAAGTATTACCTAAAATCACTACAGGAGAAGAATATGATAATTTAACTAAAGTTTATGGTTCTGAATCTAATGGTTTAGAAAATTTATTCCATCATATTTTTAAAAATGAAGGAGCTATATACAGAGAAGAAGAAAATATATTTGAATCAAAATCTAAAGAAATATTTTCTCATAAAGATTTTTCCCGTATAGAATATTTTTCTATATTACCTACAAATATCCCTAATCATTTCGCTCCTTATTTTTATATCTCTAATAGTAAAGATAGTAGAATAATTAATTATAAAGTGTATGAAATTCCTTTAGTTTTTCAAACAAATGGTTATAATAATAATGAAAAATTAATAATTGATAGAACATTAAATGTAGATCAAAAATATTCATTTTGGGATTTAATTAAATTTAAAAATAATTATAGAGTAGAATTTAACATCTTTAATGGAGATAAGTTTATAGAAACTAAAGAATTTCTTATAGATGAAAAATATTTTAATAATTTATCTAATAATGGTCATTTTGAATGGAAAGGAGAATTACCTAAATCTAAAGTAAAAATAATACATTTATTATCACAACCAAATTCTAAAAGAGAGCAAAGATCGATAGAATCAATTAGTAAGTTAGGTAAATTTAAAGATATAGAATATACTCAAGTAATAAATAAACCAAACACAGATTTACTCCCTATAGAAACTTGTAATAGACCTAATGATGTACAATCAGAACCAGGCTATTACAAATTATCTTATGGACATTATGGTTGTTTTAAAGCACATACAGATGCAATAATGTCTTGCCCCAAAGAAGATAATGTAGTATATTTATTTTTTGAATGTGATGCTTTACTATTAACTGATACTGAAGAGTTTGTAAATAAATTATATGAAGCTATTGAAATATCTAAAGATAAAAAATATACTTTCTTTAGTTTTGCTCATAATTATGAAGTATTTAATGAATATGAAAATCATTTAAATGCAGGTATGTTTACAGATGCTCATTCTTATTTAATTATGGGAGATAAAATTAATAGGGTTCATAATGTTATAAAAGATTCAAAATGGGATGCTTTTGATTTATGGGTAACTAATAATTTTAGAAATGAACCTAAAGGATTTTTTAAAGAACCTTTGGTTTTTCAAGCAAAGGGTCATAGTTTAATAGACAATAAAATAAGTGAAACTAATATTAAAGGAGATATTAAATTATGAAAATATGTCATGTTGATCCTGCTTGTGGTTTAGATATACCTCCAAAAGATTGGGGGGCTATTGAAAAAATTATTTGGGAGTTTGAAATAAACCAAAATAAATTAGGTCATACTTCTACTCACAAAATGGCAGGAAATATTATTCCTGGAGAATTTGATATTATTCATTGCCATGTAGCTAATTTAGCTATTAGTTTGCAAGAAAAAGGTATACCCTACATTTATCAATTACATGATCATCATGTTTTACATTATGGTAAAGAATCTCATGTATATAAAGAAAATTTAAAAGCAATTGAAGGATCATTAATATCATTGATGCCAGCTAATTGGTTAGTAAAATATTTTGACCATCCAAAATGTATTTATTTTTCTCATGGTGTAAACACTAATAATTTTTATCATAAAACCTTCCACCCTTGTCCTGCTAATCCAAAATTATTAATGTTAGCTAATAATGGTTTAGGAGGAGATCATACGTTTGATAGAAAAGGATTTGAATTTGGTTTAGCATTAGCTGCTATGAATAATTTAGATATTACTATAGCTGGACCTTCTAATAATAAAAATTTTTTTAATGGTCATTTATGGATGTTAAATTATCCTAAACTAAATTTAGTATTTGATACACCTAATAATAAATTATTAGATTTATTCCATCAACATGATATTTTTATTCATCCAACAATGTTAGAAGCAGGTCATCCTAATTTAACAATGATTGAAGCAATGGCCTCAGGTTTACCTGTTATTGCTGATTGGGAAATGGAAGTTGATTTAGATGGATGTTGGAGAGCACCTCGTAATGTATTTGAAATGGATAGAGGGTTAAAAGATATTTTAAGTAAATGGGACTTTTATAAACAACAATGCTTCAAAACCTCTAACAAATTATCATGGTATAATCGTAGTAAAGAAATTATTAAAATATACAATCAGTTTTTATGAAAGAAGTTTTAATTAAAGAATATAATAATTTACAAAAAACAACCCTAGAATCTAAAATAGGAGATTATGTATTTAGTTTAAATTTTATTAATGGTCCTACTTTAGAAATTTTAGGTGAAAAAGAAGGAAAATTTAATATTCAATTCATTAATCAAGATAATGGAAAAATAATTTATGAAACCACAATTACAAATAATATGTGGACTAAATGCACTAAAAAATATTTTATTAATTATTTAGTAAAGGTTAAAGATGTAAATAGTGGAAAAATTATATATGAACATTCTTATAATGCTGAAGGTAAAAAAACTTATATTCATTTTGCTTCAAAGGCAATTGGTGATACTTTAGCATGGTTTCCATATGCCGAAGAATTTAGAAAAAAACATAACTGTGATTTAATTGTTTCTACTTTTTATAATGAATGGTTTGAAGAAAATTATCCTAATATAAAATTTATAAAACCAGGAACTGAAGTATTTGATTTATATGCTATGTATGAAGTTGGTTGGCATTATAATAAAGATAATACTATAAATTATGAAACTAACCCTAGTGATTTTAGAAAATATAGCTTACAAGAATGTAGTACAGATATTTTAGGTATAGATTATAATGAATTAAAACCTAATTTAACATTTTCAAATACTGGTTCTACAATTGATGGAAAGTATGTTTGTATAGCACCACATGGTTCAGCTCATGCCAAATATTGGAATTATCCTGGAGGTTGGCAAACTATAATTGATTATTTAAATAATAAAGGTTATAAAGTTGTAATGATTACCAAAGAACCTTTAGGGGATGAATGGCATGATTCTAAATTAGGGGGTACTTTAACAGGGGTAATTGATAAAACTGGAGATTATTCTTTAGCCGAAAGAGCTAATGATATGATAAATGCAGAATTCTTTATAGGTATAGGTAGTGGATTAAGTTGGTTAAATTGGGCATTAAATAAAAAAACAATATTAATATCAGGATTTAGCGCACCCTTTAGTGAATTTAAAGATTGTGAAAGAATATTTACTCCTGATCTTAACACTTGTAATAGTTGTTATAATAAAGAAAAATTAGACCCTGGGGATTGGGAGTGGTGTCCTAAAAATAAAAATACAGATAAACAATTTGAATGCACTAAAACGATTCCTCCTGAATTAATAATTAAAGCTATTGAAAGAATAAAAAATAGTTGATATTTATAACAAAAAATAATGGCAAATACACTTTCAAAAAATAATATTACAGATGGAAATGCGGTTGAAGCATGGAATGTAACTCAGTCTGTAGATGCATTTACAGGGATAGCACCATATAATATTACCATATCAGGTTCATTAGATATTAATGAAGCTCCTATTACTAATTTAACAGCATCTATTATAAGTGCTAGTGTAGGTATAACAGGATCTTTATTTGGAGTAGCTTCAACATCTTCTTATGTTTTAGCAGATAATATCTTCCAACCTTTTACAAACATTACAGCATCCGGAGATATAGATGTAACAGGCGCTATTACAGCATCAGAATATGTTGGGTTGCCTTCAGGTTTAGTCTCAGGCTCACCTCAAATCCCATCATTATTACCTTCAGGTGTAGTTTCAGGTTCAGCTCAAACAATAGCTAACCTACCTTCAGGTGTAGTTTCAGGTTCAGCTCAAATCCCATCATTATTACCTTCAGGTGTAGTTTCAGGTTCAGCTCAAACAATAGCTAACCTACCTTCAGGTGTAGTTTCAGGTTCAGCTCAACTCCCTTCAGGATTATACTCAAGTTCTTTACAA
>JAAHTG010001575.1_pt1 | contig 15085 bp, 24 predicted proteins | sample 6116081 | NCBI WGS metagenome assembly JAAHTG01 (sample SAMN13939989, study PRJNA603662) | sponge metagenome | isolation source: marine sponge | host: Mycale hentscheli | place: New Zealand | collected 2005 | reverse complement strand
CTGGAGGTTATGGTGATAGCCCAAAAGGAACTAAGGGTGCTAAAGGTGCTATTGGCGATACCGGACAAAAAGGTACTAGACCAGCACAGGACCCAGGACAAAAAGGTCAAAAAGGTATTAAAGGTGGATTTGGAGATGTTGGTGCTTCTCCAATTGGAGCTAAAGGGCCTGTAGGTCAAAAGGGTGAAAGAGGCGTTATCGGTGATTCCCCAATTGGTAATAAAGGTGTTCAAGGTCAAAAAGGTCTTACCGGACCACAAGGTCAAAAAGGTTTACAACCAACTGGTTCTACAGGTCTAAAAGGACCTACTGGTACTCAAGGTGGTGTTGGTGATTCTCCAATTGGTAATAAAGGTGTCAAAGGTAATACTGGTTTAAAGGGCCCAACGGGTACTTCTCCTACTGGTGATGTAGGTTTAAAAGGAATTACTGGCCCTAAAGGAGATGTCGGAGCTAGTCCAAAAGGTGCTAAAGGTGCTACTGGTGATAAAGGACTTAAAGGAATAATAGGTAATTCTCCAAAAGGTGCTAAAGGTGTTACTGGTGATCGAGGTGTTATTGGCCAAAAGGGTATGACCGGTCCGAGCCCAGGTGGTGATAAGGGATTAAAAGGTGCTAAAGGTAATTTAGGTACTACTGGTGATAAAGGTTCACAACCAACTGGTGATAAAGGGCTAAAAGGCGCTAAAGGTAATTTAGGTACTACTGGTGATCGACCAACTGGTGATAAAGGGCTAAAAGGTACAAAAGGTAATAAAGGTACTGCTGGCGATCAACCAACTGGTGCTAAAGGGCTAAAAGGTGCCAAAGGTAATTTAGGTACTACTGGTGATCGACCAACTGGTGATAAAGGCTTAAAAGGTGCAAAAGGTAACTTAGGTACTAGCGGTGATCGACCAACTGGTAATAAAGGTTTAAAAGGTGCTAAAGGTAATACTGGGCCTAGTGGTGATATAGTGACTGGTGCTAAAGGTGTTAAAGGTGCAACTGGTGCACAAGGTGGCGGCGGTGATAAAGGTTCGCAGCCAACTGGAGATAAAGGTAATACTGGTGGCGGTGGAGACGCAGGAGCTCCTGGTACAGCTTATCAAGGAGCAAAAGGTGATACTGGTGGTGTCGGTAGTGGCGGTGGAACTGGAGATGCTGGAACTGGAACCACTGGCCCAAAGGGACCTGGTGGTGATACTGGTGCCGGTGGTGATAGAGGTGGTATTGGTGATAATGGCCCAATTGGAGCTAAAGGCCCACTTGGATCCGTAGGTGCTCCTGGAACTGCAACGACCGGTCCAAAAGGACCTGTTGGAAATACTGGAGCTACCGGTGATGCCGGAACTGCAACCACTGGACCAAAAGGACCTGTTGGAGATACTGGAGCTGGAGGTGATGCAGGAACTTCAAGCGCTGGCCCAAAGGGACCTGTTGGTGATACTGGAGCTCCTGGAACTTCATACTCTGGCCCAAAAGGACCTCAAGGTGATACCGGACCAAAAGGACCTGGTGGTTCTACAGGTCCACAAGGACCTAATGCTAGTGGAGGTTCAGGTGGTGGTACAGGAAGTCAAGGCGCTAAAGGACAGAAAGGACAAACCGGAGCAACTGGTAATCCAGGTTCAGCTGGCTGTAGTCCTGAATCCGGATATACTATTAGTGCTTATTACGCAGGTTCCGTGGGCTATTCAAATTGTGGTGGATTCCGACAAGCCTATGTGCCGGCTAGGGGGAGTATAAGTATATGCTCATCTTCATATCCTCAAGTACAACATAGTTATATGAGCGTGTCAAGCAACAACATGATGATGTGTTTAGCTGGTATGGAATAAGCCCCATAATAAATAATAAAAACAATAAATAAAAATGGCATTTAGTTATCCTGTTAATAGAAAATATACTGCTGACGCTAGAATTTCTACGTTTGTAGAACCAAGTGGTTCTGCCACTGAAAAGATAAGAGCTTTAGAATCTTATTATTTCTACTATAACCAAACAGCGCAAGATATGGGTTATGGTCGTTTTGGCGAGGGTGAGTTTCACGCAACACAACCTAGGAAAATAGGGTTGGTTGCACAAGAACTACAAGCAGTAGAACCTTCTTTAATTTTTAATTTAGATATGGTAGGCCAAGATATACAATATTATGGGATAGATTACCAAGCACTTAATGTTTTAATTTTAGATGCACTTAATGAATTAAATTCTAGAGCTGATGCTATAAAAACGCAATTAAGTATGCCGGTGGAAACTTATCCAGAAAGAACATATACACCTGAAGTTATATCAAATCAGATTACCTTAGACGGTATTAATGTAAATCCAGTTAATGGCGAAGAGGGTACTATTGTAACATGGAGTATTGTAGGAAATAATCTACCACCACAGACTGTATTATTTTTTAAACTAACAGGTACTTTTAATTATTTAGATATTGAACACGTTAGTCAAGGTGAAGGCGATCAATCTGAATTAAAAATTTGGAGTGATGATGCAGGAGTGCCGGCAGAAGCTAGAACTGAACTAGGAGATGCTTTTGGTAGATTTGTAACAGATGAAAATGGTAACGCTAGTATATCTATGAAATATGTAAAGGATGCTTTAGTTGAGGGTGATGAAACTATTACAATGACAATTGATCCAGAAAATCTACTTGGAGGAATATTAAATACTGTAAGCGTTACAGCCACTATTACTGATAGCTAATATAAGTACAATACATATATTAATAATCATATTAATGTATCTTGCGGAAAATCTTAATAATCATTGTAGCCATATCAATGTTCTTTATTCATTTAAATGAAGAGAACAAACCTACTCCTATTAATTTTCCAATATACAAAAGGTTTACATTAAACCAAGTAATTAAAAACGAAAGTGTTTTAAATTTTATACAAGATTCGTTATTAAAACCCCCATATAAAACTGCAGATTTACAAATAAAATGGGCTCCATTACATCCTGCAATTCTTGGCTTAACTACTGAAGTTACCGATGGGATTTACTTTATTCAACTTAATAGGGGATTAACTTTAGAACAAACTCAAAGAATTCTAATGCACGAGTTAATTCACGTATATCAATTTCACTATAAATTGCTAGAAGATTTACCTAATGGTAGTGTTAAATGGATGGGCGAATTTTATTCTTGGAATTTAGCTTGGAAAGATAGACCTTGGGAAATCCACGCGGAAGCTTGGAGTGATAAGTTGTTTGTTCCAGACCAGCCCTAATCTGGCTTTGAGTTAGAAATCATAACTTATATGCACACTGCTAGAAAAGGTTTCAAGCTATCTCAAATAAATCTAGATAAATAATATGTAAACAATTTAATATTTAATTGTATAACAACTAAACATTAATTTTAATGAAGTCATATATTTTTAATCAAAAAGAAAACGATCCACAACAATGGTATTGGTTTCAAGAAGGTCTTACCAAACAAGAAGTAGATAAAGTAATTATGCTTGCTTCAGAATTACCTATAGAAAGAGCAACTACTTTAAATAGCGAAGGAGTTGACGTTGAGCAAAACGATCCGGATGGCGTACGATCTTCTATGGTAAAATGGATTCCACCGACTTATGAGTGGGATTGGCTATATAAAAAAATGATTGAAATGGCAGAAGAAGCTAATGATGAATTATGGAATTTTGATTTAGTTTCAGCCGATGAGAGTATACAATATACAGAATATTACGCTAATGAAAAGGGACATTATGATTGGCATCAAGATGTTGGCCCTGGAGAACACGCTAGTAAAAGAAAGATTTCTATAACTTTACAATTATCTGAAGATGATGAATATGAAGGTGGCGAACTTCAAATTAGCGGAGGTGGAGATGGTAATGGAATTTTAGCAGCATCACAAACATGTCCAAGAGGAAAAGGTGTTGGAGTATTATTTCCAAGTTATATGATGCATAGAGTAAGTGAAGTTACTAAAGGAACTAGAAGATCTCTTGTTCTTTGGGTAGGTGGAGCTCATTATAGATAATATATGAAAATACTATTTTGGATAGGTTATACATCTTATACATGGGATGGTAATACAACAACCGGTTTAGGTGGTACTGAAATTGCTGTAATTAATATTGCAGAAGGTCTATCAAGACATGGATATAATGTTACTGTTGCAGGTACTGTTAACAATTCTAACGTGAATGGTGTGGAATGGATTAACATTCAAAATTTCCAAGATAAGTATTCTAAACTCCCAAACCACTTTGATACAATAGTAGGAGTTAACTATATTAATTTTGTAAAATATACTTTCGACGCAAACCAATTAGCAGCGACTAAAATGTTTTGGATGCATAATACAGATTATTATGATTACTACCAAGGAGGTTCATTACCAAATCATGTAGATTTATTAAATACAGTTGATGTTATTTGTGCTCCTTCTAAATGGGCTATTAATACTATTAAAGATACAATATTAACTAAAGATTTTAAAGGTGTTTTACATGTTATGCCAAATGGTATTAACTTAGAAAACTTTAAAGCTAAGGTTCAAAAAGATCCATGTAAATTTATATGGTCATCTGCAGTCGATCGAGGATTATCAGAATTATTAACATATTGGCCTAGTATAAAAGAAGTTATGCCATGTGCTACATTAGACATATATTATCCAGCATACTCAGATCCTCATAAAGAAGGATGGTACAATATACATGGGGTATTAGATAAACTTAAAGATACTAAAGATTTAGGAGTTACTGAAATAGGAAGCGTATCTCAAACCGAACTACACCTAGCAATGCAGAGGGCCACGTATTGGCCGTATGTAACTAAATATGAAGAAACATTTTGTATTACAGCTTTAGAGATGATGGCGTCAGGTGTATTACCAATATGTTCAAATCAAGCGGCATTAAAAGAAGTCGTTAATGATGGAATTATTATCCCTGCAGAACTACCTTATGAAACAATGTTTAAACTGGTGGTAAAAACATTAGGAAAGATTAATGTAGATATTAAAAGAAAAACAATACGAGAAGCTAAAGAGTGGGTAAAACTATTTTCATGGGATAGTGCTGCCTCTCACTGGTTTAACTTTATACAATATAAAATACCAAAATTATGGAAATAGAAAAAATCTATGTTATTAATTACGGCGATACTTCAGTAAATAAACAAGAAGAGATCGTTGCAAAACTAAATGCATGTAATTTCATTGAAGATACAGGTTTTGAAATAGTCAATGTTAATGATTTTTCTAATGGCTTACCGGAAGGGTATGCGTTAGGACCTTTATCAATGACTCAAGATCAAATTAATGCTGCAATTACTAATAGACTTATATGGGAAAAGATTGTTTTCGATGGTAAAGATAAAGTACTTATTTTAACAGATTCTTTTGTTTGTAATACTTCTATGTCCGCATTAAACTTACCAGAAGATACAGTTAGATGGGATCTTGCTATTTTTAATAGAGAAGACTTAACAGAAAACGACCTAGTAGGTATTGATGATACTTGGGTAAGACCTCAATCAATGAGTAATATCTCAGCATATATGCTTAACAAATCAACAACAGCAAATCTATTATTGTCCGGTGGCTTAAAAAATAATATTGTTCCAGTTGATGTTTATTTAAGTGCATTATGTTATCCATATTTAATTAACCAAGAGGTTCAAAACATATTTGCCCCTGGTTTAGAAGCGGTAGCTACTAGAAACCCAAAAGTAATTAATACTAATACACAACCTCAAGTAGATTCAGTTCCTAAAACCACAGACACATATTATGAAATATTAGATGATTCTGATTGGGAAGCATGGAAATTAAAATATTTAAACCTATCAGTAGCTAAAGGAGAATTCGATTTAATGGTAGACGATCTTGGAGATAATATTTATGAATTACCTCTATTTACTCCTAAATTCTGTAAAGAAGCAATTGCTTTAGCAGAAGCTAAAGATGAATGGACAATAGATCGACATGAATTCTATCCTACTAATGATGTATTATTACCAGAACTTGGATTAGACGATATTTACAATAGAGTATTAGATGAAGTTATTAGACCGCTCTCAATTCACTTATGGAATTTAGAAGGTAAGTCTTGGGATGCATTCTCAAATGAAAACTTTATGGCAAGATACACAACCGAGAGACAATCACATCTTTCGTTACATCACGATAGAAGTCATTTAACATTAGTAATAAAATTAAATGATGAATTTAGTGGTGGTGGGACTTGGTTTCCTAAATACCAAAAGCTAATCAATCCTGAAGTGGTTGGTACAGCTTCTTTGCATCCTGGAATGGTAACACATAGACATGGAGCAAGACCTATTACGATGGGCAAGAGGTACATTATAGTATCATTTATTAGAACACACGACAACCCTTAATTTTAAAAAACAAATGAAGAAAGAAATCACGTTTAACGAGATCGTTGGAGACGACGGGCATTTAGTATCACCCGTTTTAAAGAATGGTGCTAAAAATTACTTAATTGATATAGACGGTACAATCACTGATGATGTGCCTAATGAAGAACCTGAAAGAATGTCAGTAGTTCTACCATACGAAGGAGCTGTAGATACTCTTAATAGATGGTATAACGAGGGACATGTAATTACATTCTTTACCTCAAGAACTGAAGAGGTTAGAGATATTACAGAAACTTGGCTAAATAAACATGGCTTTAAGTATCATGGTTTACTAATGGAAAAGCCTAGAGGTGGTAATTATCACTGGGTTGATAACCATATTGTAAAGGGAACTAGATACGAAGGTAAATGGGCAGATTTAGTTAAAGAAGAAAGAACGATAGAAGTATTTCCTTCATAGATATATAATCTATGATTAAAGATTTTCAAACATTTTTAAATGAGCGTAACGGTGAGCTACATAAAGTTATTATGTGTGTCTCTACTGAACTTACAGACTTTAAGTATGTAACAGATAAAAGCTGTTATACTAATAAGTATATGGAATTATTTACTAAAGGTAATGAGCCTAAAGCGGCCGAGTTACCAGTAATTAATTTCTGCAATATTCATACGCAAAGATTATTAGATGCTGGTACTCCAAAAGAGTTAATCTATAATCCTAAAGAAAAGAAGATGGAAATCGCATCGAAAGTAAAATGGCATGAGACTCATAAAGATTCTAAACATGTGCCAAAGACAGTTTCAGATGCAAAAGATTTAGATCAGTTAAAGTTCCCTATCATAGCGAAGCCGGATAACAGATATTCAGGCCAAGGTATTATTAAAATCGATACTATTAAAGAAGCTAATGATATGGATCTTTCTGACTTTGAAGTTTTCAGTGAGAAGATAGACATCGCTGAAGAACATAGAATAATGATGTGGAGAGGTGAGCCTGTTATGTGGGTACAAAGAGTACACGGTAACGAGGAGACTAAAAAGATGACAAAGAAAAAAGAAGACAAACTATTGTTTTTATATGTCCTAAAAGATTTAAGTACAATGCCAAAAGATTGGCAACCTGTATTTGATGAAATGGCAAAGGCCCATAAGGACCTAGACATATATTCAATAGATCTTATGGTAGACAGTGATGGTAAACCATGGGTAGTAGAGATGTCTTCAGAATTTGCTCCTCTTTATGGTGTAATGGCACAATTCTACAAGAAGGTCTATCAAGATTATTATGGTAAAAAACTAAATCCGAGCGATGAAGCTCAGATAGATATGTACCAAAAGAAAGATGTTGATACTACAATCAACTTTGACAAAAAAAGATTTAGCGTAGAATAATGGGAAAACCAAACTACCACTGTATGCATATCAATGTATGGGTACATCACATGGACATAGATCCACTATTTGATTTTTTGAATGGTAGGATTAAAGAAATACCTAATTGGTATCTAAGCGAATCTAAATGTCCCCCTTCTATAACCGGCGGTTATGTTGAGGCGGCACTTTCTTTTGAAGCGTATTCTCTCTTGTCTTCCCATAAAGACTGGGAAGCTTCGGCAGGTTGGATGACTTAAAACAACAATTATGAAAAAAGATGAAAGAAAAGATTACTTATTAAACCACAAAGGCAGAAAGTACAAAGCCAATAGTTTTATAGGATTAATCTGGAAGTTTATTAGAAACAAATAAGACTTCGAACGTATAAGAACTGTCTAGTTAACGCTAGGCAGTTTTTTAGTATTAAAGGAAATATAAGGATATGTATACATTAGAAGAATTAAAGCAGATGATTTTCATCGACATTGAAACAGCAACTCAGAAAGAGACGTTTCAAGAAGTAATTGACGAGAACTCAGAATTAGAACAATACTGGGATCTAAAGACCATGCAACTGGTACAAAAGAATCCAGTTGAATTAGCAGACTTTTCAGATCCACATAAGATGTGGCCTCGAATGGCTGGATTAAATCCAGAATGGGGTAGAATTGTTTGTATCTCAGTTGGTCAAATTCAATTTGATGAAACAGGCTTTCCTAATGGTTTTAAGGCTGTCTCATTCAATGGCACCGATGAACATAAGATACTAAAGGATTTTCAGGATATGTCCTCTAAGGTCATGCAGAAGTACCCAGCAATGAAGTGGGTAGGCCACTTTATCAAAGGCTTCGATATGCCATACATTATTAAAAGATCTTTAATTAATGGAGTTGCCGTTCCTAGGCATTTTCATTTACATAAACAAAAGCCATGGGAGAACTGCTTATTAGATACAAAAGAGACCTGGCAATTCGGAGGTTGGGATTCCGCTAAACTAGGACTCATTTCAGAAGTCCTAGGCATCCCATCTCCAAAAGATGCAATGTCTGGTTCAGAAGTTTCAGAATATTACTGGAATGATCGCCATGATGAAATCAAAACTTACTGCGAAAAAGATATTAAGGCTACAGCAAATGTCATATTAAAAGTTGCAGGCCTGCCAATCTGTCACTAAATTTACAGAAAAGGTGACAAATTGTCTTAAATACCGCTTTGGTATGATTCTTTCACTATAGTTACTGTGCATGTTGCACATAAAACTAAATAAAACATTAAAATATGTACTTAACAAATTTATCAAAACTAAACAACGGATCGTTTCACGATGCATTCGATTCATTTTTTAACTTCCCAACTGCTAGAAAAGACTGGGACACATTAGGAATTACAGGACCAGACTATAAAGTTAACGATAATTCACTATCTGTTAGTTTACCAGGCTTTAGTAAGAAAGATATTTCTTTAGAAGTTGAAGGACAATTATTAACTATTTCTGCTGAAGAGAAAGACGGTAGCTTTGCGAAAGCATTTACTAAGCAATTTAGATTTCCAAATGATACTGATATGGATTCTCTTTCTGCTACAATGAAAGACGGTATCTTATTACTTGAATTTAAGAACACAGACAACAAGAAGACAATCTCTATCAAATAAGGTAGAGATTTCTTCAAAATAATTGCCTCTAGATTTTTTTATGTCAAATATTTTTCGTATATTAGTACTGTAATTAAAACCAAAAATACTTTATGACAACAAAATCACTATTAGAAGAAGCTAAATATCACTACTTCGCAGGCTATTCACAATCAAGAGTTGTAGACTTTGTATATGAAAATGCAAACAACGACTCTCAAGCTACTAAAATACTTAGAAAAATATTCGGATAATGAATGACGACTTTAATATAGACGATTACCTTAACGATCCTGAATTTGAACAGAAGATGGAGGCATATCGTGAGGCTATGATACACGAAGCCATTGATACTAATTATGAGAACATTAAAAAGAATGGTATCTCTGATTGGCATATTAGGCACATGGAAAAGAGCGATATGTTAGAGCTAAGAGAGACTCTACAATTTATGACAAAGCATTATATTGATTTAGAACAATATGAGCGATGTGGTCTCTTAAAATCCGAGCTTGATAAGATAGAAGACATTTTAGAGCGTGTTTCTTAGATATATAACTTAACGCACTTCCATAACGGCGGTGCGGGCCCCCGAAATGAACCCGTCGAAGACCTAGTGTTTTCGCGGGTTTTTTTATTAAAATATTATGATGATATATAATTTATGAAACATATTCAACCATATAGCGTATTTTTAAATGAGAAGATTGAAAAGTCTTATTCTATTATTAATGGTAAGAAGATCGAATCTGATTGGGCAGGATCTGCAGATAGCTTAAAAGATTTTATTAAGCTGATAAAAGAGATACCTGAAACTTTAGAATCTATTAAAGTTCAAACAGGAACTAGTTCTTTTAATCCATCATCAACAGAGATTAAAGGTCCTTTTAATTCTTCAAAAATTAACAAGGTTGTTAAATTGGTTAAAGATGCAGATAAAGCATTTGATAAGAATGATGAAGTAATACACACTTATTTGTTATCATCGTATTATGGTGCTGGTGGTAAAAATCATAATTCTGATCCTGCATATATTTCATATAGAACTAAGAGAAGTGATGACTTTGGTAAAGCCATGTCATCTGGTAAACATGGATCATTAGATTAATTATGAAATATTTTAAAACATTTGAGTCATTTGTAAACGAAGGAAGACCTTTTATACAAGAAACACCTAATCAGCTAGCTTATTTAGATTTTAAAAAATGGGCATATAAGAAAAGAGGAGATCTTAAAAAGAGATTAGATATTAAAGATAGTTCAGAATTTTTTATTGAATTAAGAAATATTTGGGTTGATTGGGCAAACAAAAATTCAAAAGCATTTAGTAAAACATTTGGAGATCCTGTTAGTAAAAAGGATTTTGGTAGAGCACTTGCTTCAATGTTAAAATCAGATGATGTTATCATTAAGAATTCTGGGAATAAAATTACAGATTTAAAATGAAATATATTAAACTATTTGAAGACTTCGCTAGTGACAATCCAGATCTAGAAAGGTCAAGACATTTTAAAGGTAGTATACAAGATTTACATTCATGGATGAGTCGTAAAGCAAAAGAGACAGGTCATTCAGGTGAAACAAACCCATATAAAGATACTATAATGGTTAATGGACCATATAAAGGATCGAAAGATGAGACGTTACCTTATCAAGATTTTCAAAATGGCAAGTCAGACTTAATTAAGAATAGACATGGACGACAAGATAGCTAAAGATATAGCAAAACAACTTAAGAGAATTGCTGACGCAATGGAAGCAAAGAACAAGCGTGACACTGTAACAGAGAAGCGTAAAGCTAAATTAGAATCGTTACAAGTCCTTGAAATAAAAAGAAGCGCTTCTAATAAGAAGAGCGAGTGAGCCACTACCAAACTTTAGGCGTAGATAAAAGGGCTCCTCAAGCAGAAATCAAAAAAGCTTATAGGAAACTTAGTATGCAACATCATCCTGATAAAGGTGGTGATACTAAAAGATTTCAAGAAATTGCTGATGCGTATGCAATCCTAGGCAATGACGAAAAGAGAGCTCAGTATGACGCTGTGTCAGATAACCCATTTGCTAACTTTGGTAATATGGGTGGAATGGATGGAAACTTCGGTGATCTATTTAATTCAATGTTTGGACAACAACGCCAACAACAAAAAGGCACAGATGTTAGAGTCGATATGCATATTAGTTTTATGGAAGCATTTACTGGTTGCAGTAAACGATTTAACATTAATGGAGATGAGCATACTATAAATTTAAAGGCTGGTATTAAGACTGGACAAAAGTTTAGACTAGCTGGTAAGGGCCAAGCACATCCATTTAACTCACAACTACCTTCTGGAGATCTTATTGTAATAATACATGTTACAATGTCCGCCGAATATATTATCGACCAAAATAATGATATATGGTTAGAATTTAATCTTCCATGGTATGATATTATGGCAGGTACAAAAATCACAATAAATACTTTAGATGGTCCTATTTCAGTAGAAGTAGCTAAAGATACAGTGCCTGGAAAAGTATTAAGAATAAAAGAAAGAGGATGGCCAAATTACAACACTCAAATGAGAGGAAGTTTAATGGTAAAATTAAATCCTAGCTACCCTGAATTAAATGAGACACAACTCGAATATATAGACAAAGTAGCTAATAACGAAAATGGATAAATTTTTTAGAAAAAACAACAGAAGATTCCGCGATAAGTGGGATATTATTATTGAAGGCCTTATGGTAAACAATAAGGGTCAGTTTTTTGCTATGTTATTCAACGCGATGGTAGAACATCCATCTTATGTTATTTTATCAGATATGCCCGTTGAGCGCAAGCTCGATATATTAAACAATATGATGGTGTATTATGAAGAAAGAGAAGATTATGAAAAATGTTCAAAACTGCTACAAATGCAGCAACAAGTAAACAAGAATTTATGTTAATAGTAAAATTAGAAAAAAAAGTAAATATCGAAAAGGCTTTAAAACAATTAAAGTCAAAGGTAATACGTACTAAGCAATTAAAAAAACTTAGAGAAAATAAACATTTTACTAAGCCTTCAGCTAAGAAAAGATTGCAAAAATCTAAAGCAATCTACTTACAGCAAAAAGATTTGAAGGAAAATCAAGACTAACTTAAGGATAGTATAATATACTAATAATTTTACCCTCGTATTTACCTATATGGGAGGTGGCAGCTAAATATATAATCATGGTTATTAAGACCAAAAAAAGTTTAAAGTGCGCGATGAGTGGATTTATCTCAAATACAGATAAAGATAGCCTAATGAGGGCAAGTTATTATCAAATAACTAGAAATTTTACAAAGACAGTAAATCGCTTCGTTGCATTTAAAGATGAAGATAAGTTGATTGAAATCCCACATGGGATTGGACAGCGTTCAAAATTTATAGATCTAATGGTAAAATATTTTGAATCATTAGAAGAATACGAGAAGTGTAATAAGTTAATGAAGTTACGAGATCTAGTCATAATGGCTGGAGACTAAATATATTAAAACTATGGCAAGAACCTCTAGAGCAGCATCGATCGCTGCAGGCATTAAACAAGTAAGACTTAGAAATGGACAACGTGACTATGTCGAAACAATAGCTAAGAATGATATAACATTCTGCTACGGACCTGCAGGAACCTCGAAAACATTTACGGCATGTTACAGTGCTTTACAAATGTTGCAAAACAAAGAGATTAAAGAAATCATATTATGTAAGCCGATTCAAGAAGCTGGAGAAAAGCTTGGTCACTTACCAGGGGGCATCGAAGATAAAGTCGATCCCTATATGAAATCATACAAATCCAATCTAGTTAAAATTATCGGTCATGAATTGACTGAGACTCTATTTGAGAAAAAGATAATTAGATTTGAACCATTAGCATATATGAGAGGTGATACTTTTGATGATGCACTTATGGTTTTAGATGAAGCTCAAAATGCTAACTTTAAACAACTAATGTTATTCGTAACTAGAATGGGTAGCAAAAGTAAAGTCGTAGTTACTGGAGATGTTAGTCAAGCAGACATCCAAGCTTCGCAAGTTAGCCTACCTGATTTTATTGAACTTATACAAGATGTAAAAGGAGTAGGTACTCACATCTTTACAGAGAAAGATATTGTTAGGGCTAAAATATTACAGGAGGTTGTAGTTCGTTACGACAAATGGAAAATTCAAAACAACATCAAGTAAAAATACGTAAAGCTACTACAGAAGATCTTGTGGCTATTTGCGATATTTATACTTCAGCGTTTAAAGGTGTAACTACACCTTCGAGTAGACAATGGTGGAATATATTAGAAGATAAGAATATTCATTATTATGTAGCAGAAGTAGATGGCTTTGTGGTAGGAGTCGCATCCTTAATTACAATTAATAAGTTAATTAGAGGTGGTAATAGAATAGGCTTAATCGAAGATGTTGCTGTATCTAAAACATCTGGCAGTAGAGGCGTTGGCACCATGTTAATTGAAAAATTAAAAGACCTAGCAGTAGAGCGAGGTTGTTACAAAGTAATTCTTAATTGTTCAGAAGATAACATAGGCTTCTACAAGAAATGTGATTTTTATCAAAACGAAGTACAGATGAGATGGGATAGGCCTATAGAATTAGGACCTAAAGCTAGAAACAAAGGGCTCTTTTAGGATATAACTACTAAACAAGTTATATTTATGTCTAAACAAATAATCTTAAGGCACAGTCATTCAAACAATCCAGATATTACTGAGGTTGGTGTAGATGAAGCAGGAAGAGGGGCACTTGCAGGCCCAGTAACTGTGGCAGCATGTATTATGCCATACGGGTTTCAACACGAATTAATAAGAGATTCTAAACTTCTAAATGAAGGTCAACGTGCAGATGCTAGGCAAATGGTATTAGATAACTGCTTGGCTTACTCTATTCAACACGTAGATGTTGAGACAATAGAAAACACTAATATTTTAAAGGCTACATTAGAAGGCATGAGGAGAGCTCTTGAAGCTACTAGAAAAGACCATGATTTTGGTTTTATCTTAGTTGATGGAGATCAGTTTCATGGATTCGACGGTAAACCTTTTGAAACTATTGTTGGAGGTGATAACATTTATATTAGTATTGCCGCGGCCAGTATATTAGCTAAAACCGAAAGAGATATTTACATGAAATCTTTAGAAGGTGGTAATGTGTATGGTTGGGGTTCTAATAAAGGATATGGAACTAAACAACATATTACTGCAATTAAAGAATCTGGTCCAACTGAACATCACAGAGATTCCTTTATCTCACATTTATTAACTACTACAAACGTATTATTTTGAGAGGATTACTTTTAGGCATTGCCTGTTTTTTAATAGGACAAACGCTAATTTGGTTTCAAACTAACGGACAGTTCATAAATGAATGGGCAAAGAATAATACTTTAATTTTATCAGTTGTAGGTGGAACTACTATTAGCTATTTCTTTATTAATGGTACTAGGTTAATTGCAGAACATTATGATGGCCTACTTTGGCCTGGAAGATTCTTAGGTTTCTCAATGGGTATCACATCATTCGCTTTCTTAACATGGTATTTCATGGGAGAGGGCCTAACTATTAAAACATGGGTTAGTTTAGGCTTAGCAGTTTGTTTAATCTGTGTACAACTATTTTGGAAAGTATCATGAAGCTACCGTGGCAAGAAAAAGGTAAACCTACAAACGTTGTAGTCTATAGAAAACAAAAGACTAGTTCTAAATACTATATGATCGTAACAGATAT
>JAAHTG010001572.1_pt1 | contig 15099 bp, 25 predicted proteins | sample 6116081 | NCBI WGS metagenome assembly JAAHTG01 (sample SAMN13939989, study PRJNA603662) | sponge metagenome | isolation source: marine sponge | host: Mycale hentscheli | place: New Zealand | collected 2005 | reverse complement strand
CTATTACTAAGTCACCACCGCTAGCACCAATACTACCTACGGTTGTGCCGTCTTTGCGGAACTGTAGTATAGAGCCATCACTTGTTAGGCGATTAAGAAGTAACACATCACCGCCATCTCTGGTGTGCGTTGAGAACCCTGATGCTCTTAGGCTTGTTCCTGCTGTGTTTGTGTATTGACTTATAGTGGTCTGACCCACCAACAGGTTGCCTGATGAGTCTATGCGCATGCGTTCTGCACCAGAAGAAGAACCCGCTGTTGCACCAGAGTTAAATCTCAAAGACCCGCTAGTGTTAAAAATTGAACATCCACCAGACGAAGAGTTAAAAAATAATCTTGCAGAATCAGTTGCTAAATCTGAATCTTGGTCTAGTTCTATACCGTTTGCGCTTCCTGCTCTAACAGAAAGTCGTGTGCTTGGACTACTAGTACCAATACCCACATTCTCTGAAGAATCAATAGTGATTGCAGTGCTTGTTGCATTGTCGTCAATACCAAGGCTTGTGAATGCACCACTAGCAGTCAGAGTAGTAAACGCGCCTGTGGATGCAGAGGATGCGCCAATGGCTGTGCCGTCGATAGAACCTGCGTTGATGTCTATGGTGCTAGGTTTAGTACCAAGTTCAACAATACTACCACCGTTGTCCTCAGTAAATAAGCGTTTGTCAGCTACGTTGACCGCCAGTTCACCCTGTACAAGATCGCTTGCTGTTGGGACGGCAGAAGCAGTTGAACTATTTTTTGTTACAATTTTTGTTGCCATAATAATATACCTTTAGTATGTGCCGCCATCAAGCGTACCAGTAGTCATGTTGCTTGCGTTTAAAGTTGAATTAGATTGTAAAGCTGAGTTTGCTAGAACCCCTTGTGCCGCTGTAGCATAGTCAGAGGAAGAAAATGCTTTAACTTGAGCAAGGTTAGTTATCTCACTATCCATCAAAGCCCCTGCCGCTGTGACATTTGTAGCGTCAGTGACATCCGCACTTGTTTCAATACCGTCAAGCTTAGTGCCGTCTGTAGCAACATCACGACCATCAAAAGTGCTGTTGGTTGTAATAGCACCTGTCATTGCACCACCTGACTTAGGTAATGCAGAGTCAGCAGTTGTTCCCTGTGCCGCTGTAGCGTATGCACTAGACGCTGTAGTTGCCGCAGTACCTAAACCTAAGTTAGTTCTAGCGGAACTTGCACTAGCTAAGTCGGATAGGTTGTTGGCCTTCAGAGCCGCTGATGCTAATGTACTTGCGGCATTAGATGCACTTGTAGCGGCATTTGTAGCACTTGTAGCCGCACTAGTAGCACTATTAGCGGCATTAGTCTCCGCTGTCTCTGCATTGGTCTCAGCGGTCTCAGCATTCGTTTTAGCTGTGGTAGCCGCTGTTGCGCTAGTAGCCGCACTGGTTGCTGATGTGCTTGCCTCAGATGCCTTAGTAGTGGCTGTAGAGGCACTGGTGCTTGCTTCAGATGCCTTTGTAGTTGCAGTGGATGCGCTAGTGCTTGCTTCGGACGCTTTAGTTGTAGCTGTAGTAGCTGATGCTGAAGCACTAGTTGCGCTAGATGCCGCATTGGTCTCCGCAGTTTCTGCATTAGTTTCAGCAGTCTCTGCCGCAGTCTGAGCAGTTGATGCGGATGTTGCACTAGCCGCACTAGCTGTAGCACTGGATGCACTGGAAGTAGCACTGGATGCGGAAGCTGATGCACTTGTTGCAGAATCAGTAGCGGAAGTGTTTGCCTCAGATGCTTTTGTACTTGCAGTGGATGCGCTTGTGCTTGCCTCAGATGCCTTTGTAGTTGCAGTAGATGCTGATGCTGTTGCACTGGTTGCACTGGAAGCCGCATTTGTTTCAGCAGTCTCAGCGTTTGTTTCAGCAGTTTCTGCGTTGGTCTCTGCGGTTTCTGCGGCAGTCTTAGCAGTCTCAGCCGCTGTCTTGGCTGTGGTAGCTGTTGTTGCACTGGTTGCGCTAGTTGTTGCACTAGCCGCACTTGCGGTTGCAGAGGTAGCACTAGCTGTTGCGCTTGCTTCTGCGGCTATAACTGATGCGGAGATGCCTGATGCGCTAGTAGCCGCTTGTGTTGCTGACTCACTTGCACTTACAGCACTTGCCGCTGATTCACTTGCTTTAGTAGTTGCTATCGCGGCTTGCTCTGTTACAGCGAGAATAGTAGCGTCTGTGTTGGAATCACCAGAACCACCATCGCCTCTAAATATAGCCATTAATAACTCCTACGAAAACAAACAAAAAGGAAAAAAGGGAAAGGGGACTCCTAAGAATCCCCTTAAGTGTATTAGCTTATTGAACAGCTAGTACGAATCCTGCTTCAGGACGCATTACTTGACAACCGTAAAGCGTATCAGCAGTGTATAGAGTTCCCAAGAACTCCTGCTTGTATTGAGTTTGTGAACGAACAGCTTGTTGCTCTGCAAGAACATTAGTGTCCTTGTGGATCAACTGTGCGCCACGTACACCAGACTCAAGAGTAGGTACGTTAGTAGAAACGAACACATCAACACCATACAAGTTACCAATCTTTCCAGTCTCTACGCTTTTGCCATTAACAAAGTCAGTAGAAGTGTAACGATCAATACCCATAATAGCGTTACGTAGTGAAGGAGGAACAATAAAGCTACGTCCGTCCATCGGTACGTCAGCATCATCCATCTTTTGAATCAAAGAACGGAAAGCCGCGTCAGTGAAAGCATTAACGTCAGCAGTACCATCAGCATCATAAGCTTCCAATGCGCCACCAGAAGTAATCTGGAATGCCGCGTTGTGTACCCATGAAGAACCGTCACCGTTTCCGAAAGACTTACCTAGAGTAAACAGATCATCGTCAACCTGCTTTGCTAGACCATAACCTGCATCACCAGTGTAGAACTGACGTAGAGAAGCTAGAGCCTGTACTTCGGTAATGTCCTCAATCAAACGAGAAAATTCAAAGTGCTTGTTAATATTGATCAAAACTTCTGACTCAACAGAGTTTTGGATGGTTACTGCGGTCTCTGCGACCTTAGCGTGTGCTGAACCACGAGTAGGCTTAGGAACGTGAATGGTATCACCTTTCTTACCTGTCATGCTCATTTTCTTTACAAGGTTAGCCAAAACAAGATTAGTCTTGTATGCGGCAATTACTTCGTCACTCCAGATTTCTGGAATGAATTTAGCGGCAGAAGTGTTATCTACTGCTCCTCCCATGTTGGGATATACTGATGTAGCCATGATAAAAGTCCTATAATAAGATTAGTTACGGACTCTCCCTTCTTGATACGCTTGCATGATTTCATCAGACAAAGACATATATCGGTCAGGATCGTCCTGCATAAGTTTAATAATGTCTGAACGTCTATAGACTTTACGAGAGGATGCCTCACCGCTTCCTTTAGCCCCACCTGTGGATGCTTTTTTCACGGCTTGTTTTCTACTCGCTTTCTCATTTACCACAGTTTGATCTACTGTTTGTTGACGTTCCTTCCAGTTAGTGAAAAGTTCATCAGCGGCTTCGTGATCATAATGTTGATCTGCTTGTATGAAAAGCTGTGTCCGAATCTTTGATCCTTTTATCCATTTAGCAAACTTATCGTCTTGTAAGATGTCACCCATATCAGGATGGCGTTCTTGTAAAAGAGTCTTTGCTGTTGCTTGTCTATACTGATTTGTAACAGCTTCAGCTTGTCTAATAGAAGGATGATTCTTAATAGCTTTATCTACTGCTTTATCTGGATCAGAGAAAAAATCTATTTCTTCTTCAGGTTGTTGATTTTGTTGCGTGGTGTCGAGTTGTGTCTGAATGTAACTATCAACAACGTGTCGCAGTTCCCCTACTTCTGAACTCTGTCGGCCTAATAACTTCTCAGCCTCTTGATGCATCCTTACAATTTCAGCCGTACTTTTTCCTTTGTACTTCTCAGGGATTTCTTCTGCTTGTTCACTCAGGGACTGTTGAGTTGCCTCTTCAGGTTCTTCAGTCTTAGTTTGTTGTTCTAGTTCATTGAGATTAGTGATTTCTTCATTATCATCATCATTCTCAGGACGCTCGTCTATAAGTGTAGCCATTATCAAACTCCGTGATTTCTCATTATGGAGGTGTATTGTATGTAAGGGTTCGGTTAGGAGTTTTCCTTACGCTCTTGTTGTACCCTCTGTTCGCGCTGTTTAGCCCATTTCCTTGAGGCTTTCCATGATGATCCATTGATAGGGTCAATATGAACACGAATAGGAGATACAATTTTTTTTGCAGTCTTACCGCATGAAGGACAAACAATAAACTTAGTATCGGAAGACCGTAAGCTTTCAGTAGTGTGTCCTTCAGAACATTGAAAGTCAAACAATAAGGCCACTTAGGCGGCCTCTTCGTTTTCTTCAAGTTCTTGTTCATTTGCTTGCTCTTCCGCTATATCTATTTGAGACTCTAAGTTAAGTAGATTCGCTATTATAGATAATTGACCTTTACGGAAACACAAGTCTTCTAAGTCTTTAGTGACTTCTACGGAATTAATAATTACCGCGTTGTTTTTTAAATCTTCCATCAGTTGTTTCCAACCTTCTGAACGGAATACTTCTCTAAAGTTACGATAATATAATTCTAGTTTTGGGTCAGCCATACTGTTTCTCCTTTATGGACAGTAATTTAAGTTAATGTACATATCTATTATACCATGTTTTTAACTTAAAGTCAAGCTTTATTTTCTTTTTTCTTATCTTTTTTTACATTAAAGATTGCATCAAAGTTCTGATCAAACTTCTTTTTATCCGTGGGGCGTTGTGTACTACCTTTGCCTCCATGTGTTTGACCATTCATTTTTTACTTTTCTTTTTAGCCGCTTGTTTCTTTCGGTAAGCTTTTCTACCTGCCTCATCTCGCAAAGCCTGTATAGCGGCTTCAGATTGCTTCTTAGTTAGTGGCATAGAACGTGCACGTTTAGCTACTGGTTTCTTCTTTTTCTTTGCGGGTGGTCGTCCAACTTTACTACCGTATGTGCCTTTACCGTATGGCATAACTGCCTCCTATTACCATTTTGATTTATTTGCCCAATATGCCGCAGACATTTTACCTTTAGCGATGTTCTTAGCGTGTCTTGCTTTAAAAGATTTACGTCTTGCTTTTTCCGATGCAGTCTTGGGATTTGATCCTGCACCAGAGACACCTTGTTGACCATAACGAATAGTCTTTATTTGATCACCTGACTTTGCTACAACTACATGAGATTTAGTTGGGTGATTAGGAGTACGCTTAGGTTTGTTATAACCACTGACTCCTGCTCTTTCTAACCTAGAGTCTTTAGCCATTAGTTAGCCCTCTCTTTAATAGCTACCTCTCGTTCCTTCAAGAGTTGTTTGGATATTTCAAGACGCTTCTTAAACTCTTTATCGTCCTGATCTCCTGCATGGATATTAGTAGTGACAGCTTTAATTCTGTCAATCTCCAACTCTTGAGGAATAACCTGAGTTTCCATTGCCATCTTCTGCGCCCTAGACTGAGACTCTTGTGCTTGTCCATTGAGTGCCGCTGTTTGTGCCGCTTGGAAAGCCAACTCAGCTTGTTGTGCCTGTTGCTGTGCTTGCTGTGCTTCAGGGTTAGGCTGATTAGCTTGATCAAGTAAAGCAATAAGTTCTTCACGATTAGCTAGGTTCATGTTGTCAATAATAGAAGTGACTAGTTTAGGATACATAGGTGTATCAGGAGACATTGTTTGTAGTAACTGTACAAGCTGTGTAACTTCGTACTCACGAGCAATGATACCTAAAGAACTAGACGTATGGAACTTATAGTCAGCTACTGGGTACATTTCAGGTTCAAACTGCATATAACGCCAAGCAGACTTTGTTACGAAAGGAATAAGGAATGATTCTTGGAAGTTTATTAATGTACGCTTGTGTCGCTTGATAATAGCACCAAGGGACATAGAGACACCTGCGGCAGTTGACTCACCATTGACTGATCCTGCGATACCTGCTGAATCAATAGCACCTGTAGCTGTCTGTACCATAGTTTGAAGTGCTTGAGCCTGTGCAAAGGTAATTTGATTGACATTACCAAAGTTAAATGGCTGTAGGACTTCACGAGGATCACCGTTAGTTAATATAACTTTTCCAGGCTGTATACTAGGCTTAGAGCCTCTAGGCATACGTGAGGCATCCATTGCAAGCATAGGGTGTATCGTAAGGGATAGAGCATCAATTCTAGCGCGTAGTTCTGTGTCTAAAGCCTTTTGTGAGTTATATCCTTTCTCACATACTCCTCTACCCCAGAAACGGCTAGGAACGACATCCCAAGGGAATGCAACAACAGGACGATCCTGCATCATGTAAGGGTTTCTTTCCGCTTTAAGAAGTACACCGCTGTTAGCAATAACAACCATAGCCTCTACATAATAGGAATCTTCCTCATCCCCCTCATCACTATCCATAAGGGAAACTTCTATGTCTTCAATCTCTTCTTCGTCTTCTAATTCTGACTCTTCGGCTTTCTTAAGCAAGTGAGCAGGAACTAAACCATAATACTTAGTTAGACGTACTTTGTCCTCAGAGAATGAGGTTAGGTCTTGATCTGGTTCTAAATTAAAGTCAGTCTGTGCTTGACTGATAGGCTCATCACGATAAACACCCTTTTCCTGTAGTTGTTCTACTAGGTGACTAGAGACAAACTCATCAACAGCACAACCTAAAGCTGAATCAATGTCTGTTGCTACAGGGTCTATTAGGAAGTTTTGTGGCATTACAGGACGTAGCTTAACACAAGTACGATCTTTAATGGTAACACCTACTGCCTGTAACTCACCACCCATCATTGGCTGAGATGCAGGAGCCATTTCCTTTTCTTCCTCTAGGACAATCTCTGCAATACCAGTACCAAACACAGCGGCATTAATTAAGCACTCAGCAACACCCTTACGTACTTTATTCTTTTTAAAGTCTTCATCAAGGTGTGTACGTAACATTGCAATGTCAGCACTTTGTTGATCGTGTATATCATCACGTATGTCAAACCACTTACCACGACCAAAAGTAGCTTCCTCTAGTTCCGCTACGGAGGACTCAACTGCCTGTTGCAGTGCAGGGGAAATAATCTTAGACCTTTCGGATTCTCTTGTTCGGTCTTGAGAAGACCACTGTCCTCTCCATAACCTATAGTATTCTTCAAACTTATCGGAATAATTGGCTTCATAATGATCTCTCCAATTATCACATTTGTCCATCACCCAACCTTCTAGGTCTTGCTCTATAGAGAAACTTTCTTTATCTTCTAACATAGTTAATACCCTGCGTATTTATCTAAGTATTCGTAGTCCTCGTCCTCATAGTCATAAGCATAGGATACTTTTGCTAACTGATCTATATATGCTAATGAGTCTATTAAGTCGTCATGGACTAATGGGTTGGGGAATTGAAACAACTCATCAAGAAACTGACTGTTCCATTTACCTTTGTTTAGTAATATACTGCCGTGTTCAAATCGACCTTGTAATGCCCAAACTATACGATCTATTTTCTTTTTATTGCCGTGTGTTAGTTCTTCAATCCTGAAAAACCTTTGATTCTTTTTCATCTCGTTATTTAGGTAAGGGAACACTGCATTCTTAAGTGCACCCTTCTCAATACCTACAGCTACTGGTCGGTAGTCTCTGACTGCTTCGAAGATACGTCTGGCGGTCTCTTCAACACCCCACCGCCCATGTATGATATTAGCAACCCACCATCCTTCCGTACCTGCCTTAACCACAGAAATTGCCGTTTGGTCAAGCCTCTTGGTTTTGGTTGTGACCTTAGAAACTTCAGCAAAACCTGCCAAATCGACAGCAATGTAATACTCACCATCTGAAGGTTCTTCCTCACTAAACTTGACGTTTTCTTCCTTAAAGAGTTCACTATCATTTGCCTCAAAGGAAGCCATGAACTCCTGCCTGAATGAAAAGGAAGACATTGACTTCTTAGCCGCTTCAATCTCTTCTGGGTCTAACAAGGGGTTATCATAACTTGTAAAATGAAAACCTGTAAATGTAGGATCATCCGACACACAGGCATAAGTATATAGTTCGTAAAAGTGATTACGTCCCATAGGAGTCCCTATGAACAACGCATCACCCTTTTGGTCAGCCAAAGCAGGGCGTAGTATCTGCTCCCAAACCTCTGGCTTCATGTCAGCGTACTCATCCATTACTAGGAACTTGAGGCTGACACCCCTCATTGTCTCTGGTCTATCCGCACCCTTTAGGGCAATTATAGCACCATTAATGAGTTTAATCTGTAGGTTATTAACGTGGCTAGAGGCTATGACGTTATGTCCTAACTCTAGGAGCATCTGCCACATAATGTCCCTAGCCTGTCCCTGTGTAGGAGCAACGTAGAACACATGGCCTTTGGTATCACTAAGGGCGCGGAGTATTAACATCCATGCCGCTAGTCTACTCTTACCTGTACGTCTACCTGCGGCTATAACTTTAAATCTTGTTTCGTTGTTATATACTTCCTGTTGCCACGGTAGAAGAGAGACATTTAAGTCTGTCAACTATAACACCACATTACAGGAGACTCGCCAACGTCCAACTTACGGATGTCAACATGGACAAAGCTGTCAGCAACTCCGATACCGTTGAACCCCATCGCAGTGGCGTGTTTAACGATGTCATACCTTTGCTTACCATTCTCAACCCTGATGTCACAGGCGATACCTTGTGCGTGAGTTCCTGCAACTTTTTTCTTAGCCTCTATGGGGTGACTAGGGTCTCTGTAGCCGCTAGTGATTATAAATGGAAAACCACATACATAGCGTAGGTGGTCTAATTTGATTAGGAATTGATCATCAATCTTATTCTTACCTGTGTACTGACAGGCAAACTCTTCCCTGTTAAAGTATCTTAACATATCATTAATGTTATTAATCATTGACAACTTCTCCCTCTAATGGGTCTTGCTGTTGTTCATTACCAGAGATAATAGTGGTTTCCCCGCCTACTCCAGTAATAGAGATATTGATAGCACTACGACCACCACTACCTCCTTTCTCCTTCTCAAAGTAACTGATAGGCAACATCCTATCCATTACTAGCTTCCATGCCGCTGACTGATTCTTATGATCATTGTCTAAAGCCGCATCAAAGATTGCATCCATCACCTTACGTGATTTAGGGGACGCAAGCATCCTAGCTTTATAGTCGTTGATGATTGAAGCATCACCTTTGGGACGACCTACCCCTTTTCTATTACCTGTTGTTTTAGATACTACAGCTTTCTTTGGTGGCCGACCTTTCCGCTTTGCGGCAATGGTTGACTTATCTATATCTGGTTTACTCAAAGTATTCCCCTTAGTTATCTTAAGGATACTTAAGTAGAGTTTAGTTATTTTCTTTAATTATTAATAAAAGTAAAATACTTTAGTTTACTTAAGGTACTTAAGGCGCGGATGGTTTCCTTTAACTAACTTAGTATACTTGATATTATACCATATATTAAAGTAAATGTCAAGCATTATTTTCTATATTTACTAAATTAATTTAAGTACACCTCAAGCCCCCTTGTGTGTCAACCTGTGTGTCCCTTAACTGCTTGTGTCAACACCAAGGGAGCACCTGTGTTTTCCTTATGTAAATCAATGACTTAGGTATACTTATGTATATCCCCCCTTTTTCCTAATTTACTCCTTTTTTGTATGCCAGAGGGTACAGTAACAATCCTACGCATCCCCACGCCCCTCCCCGTCCCCTCTAGTTATCCACAGGTTATACATGATTTACCACAGTATCCCTGGCCTGTGCATAAGTTATCCACAGGTTATACACAGGTAGTACACAAGGAGCCATGTTGGCATGGGTATTGCATGGGTGACCATAGGCCGCCATTGGGTCAAGCTTATGTTTGACAGGTGAAGTGTGAGTATGCTAGTGGATACCTAAGAAGCCCTATGCATACACCATGCCAAGTAGTCATAAGTTTATATTATGATAGACACAAGATCATCATTGATAGTTATATGTTTATATAGGGTTCTGTATTGCGTTTTAAGCGTGTTTGTCCTTGGTCTATGCCCTAGTATTAAAATAAGTTTATTGTTGATCTTTCAATAGTTGGCATGATTATTGCTACGCGTACACGCGCGTATATACAAAAGTTACATAGACTATTCATGATATGAATGTGCACTATATAGTTTGCATTATATACATGGGCTGATCATTCGCTATAATGGGCGCAGGAAGCAGGGGAGTAGGTCTCTTGTAATACAAAAAGAATCATTATCATTTAACTAAAAAGGAAATAACCATGACTACATTCACACAAACCAACACTAATAGCGTACTAACACTATGCTTAACAATGTACCACGCAGACCTAAACCCTGTAGCGTCTTTTGAAATGCTGAAAGCTAGTTTAGTGAGTGCTGATTATGAGATTGATGCAATAGAACTAGAACTTTATCAAGTTAAGCAACAATGCCGCAACGGATTAAACAAAGATGCAGAGACATGGGCGCAAGGTTTGATTGATCAATGGGTGAACGGATAAGTAGTTAAATTGGTAGCATTGGTTTAGATCAGTGCTACTTCTTGTAACTATTTAAATAACTAGGAGTAGTACAACATGATTAAACTATCAAAAGCGGGTAAGATGCCTTGTCGATCTTGGAGTCTACAGGCACTGGATACGTGCCCCGCATCAAAAGATTCTAACGGTGATCTAGTCCCCGCGTGTAAGGGATGCTATGCCACAAGCGGAAACTATAGATTCCCTAATGTCAAAGCACCAAGGGAGCATAACAAGGAAGATTGGAAGCGTGATTCATGGGTTGCTGATATGGTCGCAGAGTTAGACAATGATAGGTATTTTCGTTGGTTTGATTCGGGTGATATGTACAGCATTAAACTCGCTCAAAAGATGCTTGAAGTCATGCGTTTGACTCCGTGGTGCAATCACTGGCTACCAACTAGAATGCACAAGTTTAGCAAGTTTGCCCAAGTTATCGCAGATATGGAAGCATTGCCTAACGTGGTTGTCAGATTGTCCAGTGATAGCGTGCTAGGTGAAGTCATCCCAAACGTAGCAAACAGTAGCACTATATTACCCACAATCAGCCACAGTTTAAAAGGTGTAACAGTTTGTGAGGCCAGTACGCGCGAGGGTAAATGCGGATCATGCCGCGCTTGTTGGAAAAAGGATATTTCAGTAATCGGATACCCCGCACATGGTGTATCAATGAAAAAACAAATCAATAATTTAATAGCTATCGGAGGCTAATATAATGAAAAAGGCATTTGAACATTTTAGTGATGAATATATGTACCTTGATTGGTTTAATAATTTCCTTACTGTGGCTAGGTTCGCGGAATATTACGAAATGAGCGAGCAACAAGCCCATGATCTAATCAAACGGATGCGTATGGAGTAAACACCACAAAGCCTATAGTTTACATTCTTAGGCTTTCTAGTGTTTATTAGTAGGGTAGCATAGCCTGACCCATTAAATAGGCTTAGAATGGATTATATGAGGTTTTAAGGTATGAATAAGTTAAAGCGTATGATTTTTGAGACTAACCTAGCGGCCTATATTGTGTTGCTTTGGGTGGGTATAACTATTGGCTATATGTTAGCCACAAACTTATCATAAGGGAGATACTGGGATGAATAATAACAGAGAACCCGAAAGTGATTTTTGGTCATGGTTAGGCGTGATTGTTTTGGTCGGAGTCTATACAATGGCTAGCACGTTGGAATTTTTTAGCTTAATTCCTTAATTTATAACTTGTTACAACTACTGAGGTGATTTATGAAGATTGATGGATTAACACAAAAAGAGATAGTGAGGGCACAGTTTGACGCTCTCGCTCGCTTAGGGGATGAGAGAACGTACGCGCAGGATATGCTTTATGACAAGGTTAGGCGAGAACACCTAGCCAATGTACACATAGAGGGCTTAGAAAGTGTCTATGCTTGCAGACCTTTCACAGAGCATTCTAAGCAAGTAATGCGAGATAAAGCAGTATCATTTATGGCTAATGTTTATGAGGTGGAGTTATGAACTGGCGAATAGGTAAAAATACGCTGTCAATAGAACCACGCAACGGTACAGGTATTGATATAGAGTTTGTGGATTCTAGGGCAGTATGGACGGTTAGTGACAATGACCCTGATTCTTTACAGGCTATGCCTTTTAGTGGTACAATAATACTGTTACCGTTACTGGTAATATCCTTTGGTTATGTCTACAAGGTGGAGGAAGTCAACAATGAGTAGAATCAAAGAACGCTTGATCGGGTATGAGGGAGGAAACGATAACGACATCAGACCCATTACCCGATTGATTGATGAAATGGTTGAGTATGAAATGTTAGCCATGACATTACAGGAGGCGCACCAACGCGCAGAGGATAGCGTCAGGGCTTACTACAACACCCTGACAGCCAAAGAGTTTTTAGACCAACATAAGAGGGCTTTTTGCCATGAGTAGATGCAAAGCATGTGACGTTATAATGAATGAGTTTGAAATGAGAAGGATTGATAGAGCGACAGGTGATTACTCAGAGTTATGTTCTGACTGCCTGTCAGCATCCAATGAGGCAACAAGGGAGATAGACAGCCCTATGCAGATCATTCTTGATGATATTGTTAATCCCTTTGAATTCCTAGCGGATATGGAGGAACAGTAATGGAAATTAAATTATGTCAATATGAAGTGTTAGAGGCTATAGAGGAATACGTCAAAAAGAAATATGATTTTGACCTAGACTGTTATAATCAGCTACAGGAGTATCCAACAATATCACACCTTAAGCGTATTTATGCTCCAAAGAAACATAAAAATGGCAAGGTAATGAAGCATCCAGACTACGGATATGTGCTTAGTGAAGTTGTGAAGACTGAACAACAGTATATTTCCTTTAGTGAGGATTGTGATTTTAGTTTTTGGATAACAGGAGAGTAGTATTGATTTGATGAATAATGGGTATAACTTTGAATGATTGAGGTTATGCCCTAATTCATGTTATACTATACTTATGTATTAAAGGAAAATATTTAATATATAATTATAGTATTAACCAAACGATCCTTAAGTTATAACAAGTTACAAAAGTTATACATAAGGGTCATTCACTAAGCTAGAGAAAAAAAGAGGTAGTAACTATGGCAGTATTAGAAGGTCTATTAGCGTTTGAAAACTTAGACGAGCATGAGATGTATCAAGGTCAATCAACAGGTAAGTTTTCTGTTGTCCTAACCTTGGATGAGTCAACTGCTGATGAGTTAGTAGAAAAAGGTGTTAAGTTGCGTGAGTATGAAGGCGCAAAGCAACGGAAGTTCTCAACTAAGTACAGTGTCCCTGTGCTTGATGCAGAAGGAGGCTCATTTAAGGGGCGTATTGGCAGAGGTTCTAAGGTTCGTGTCCTGTACGCAGAGGGTAATCCTCATCCTGTACATGGTACTTCAGTCTATCTCAACAAGATCAAGGTCTTAGAGCAAGCTGAAGATACTGGTGGAGAGGACTTCTAAATGACATCCTCGTTTGTCCGACATGAGCCATGCCCTAAGTGTGGCTCAAGGGATAACTTGGCGAGGTACTCCGATGGTCACGCCACCTGTTTTTCAGGTGGTTGTGGCTACTACGAGAAAGGTAACGGTCAGGTTATAGAACAAGCAACACAGAGAAAAGCGAGGCATTTGGAAATGACAGGAACAGTAGCGGCAATCCCTGACAGGAGAATAAGCCAAGAGGTGGCTAAGAAGTACGGAGTCACCGTTGAGTTTTCCCCTGATGGGAAGGTCAGCAAACACCATTACCCATACCATGATAAGGACTCAGGTGCAGTGTTAGGCACTAAGGTACGAATCGTGGACAACAAGAGCTTTTATGCTACAGGAGAATTTAATAATGTTGGGTTGTTCGGTCAACAGGCTTTCAAGGGTGGCGGTAAATACATTACGGTCACAGAGGGCGAGGCAGACGCACTTGCAGTTCACGAAATGTTTGACGGAAAGTGGCCCGTTGTCTCCATTAGAAGTGGCTCAAATGGAGCATCAAAAGACATTAAAGAAAACCTTGAGTGGTTAGAGTCCTTTGAGAATGTGGTCATTTGTTTTGATGCAGATAAAGCAGGGCAGTTGGCGGCTAAGTCTGTCCTTGATTTGTTTACCCCCAACAAGGCAAAGAATGTCGTGTTGTCCATGAAGGATGCAGGGGATATGCTCAAGGCTAACAAGGTCACTACTTTTGTTCGTGAGTGGTGGAACGCTAAGTCATATCAGCCCGATGGAATCATTGCAGGTAATGAGACTTGGGATTTAATCATTAAGCAAGCTGATGTTAAGTCCATACCCTATCCTTGGGCTTGTCTGAATGAGTACACCTATGGGTTCCGTCCGCGTGAGTTAGTCACAATCACTAGTGGTAGTGGCATGGGTAAGTCTCAAATGGTACGTGAGTTAGAGCATTACCTGTTAGGTGCTACGGAGGACAACATTGGCATCCTAGCGTTGGAGGAGGACATACCTAAGACAGCATTAGGCATCATGTCCATTGAAGCTGAGAAGCAACTACATCTTAACCAAACTATCTCTGAGGAAGAGAAGAAGAGTTATTGGGATAAGACGTTAGGTTCTGGTCGTATCTATATGTTTGATCACTGGGGTTCTACTAATGAGGACAACCTACTTGGGCGCATACGTTATATGGCTAAAGGGTTGGACTGTAAGTGGATCATCTTAGACCACCTGAGCATTGTGGTCAGTGATCAGGACAATGGTGACGAGCGTAAAGCCATCGACAGCATTATGACTAACCTTAGAAAGCTAGTTCAGGAGACAGGTGTAGGGCTATTCCTAGTATCACACTTGCGTAGACCTAGCGGCTCAAAGGCGCATGAAGATGGTGGTAAGATTAGTTTAGGAGAACTCAGAGGTTCAGCGGCTATTGCACAGCTAAGTGATATGGTCATTGGACTTGAACGAGATCAGCAACACGCTGACCCTGAGACACGGAACACCACAACAGTTCGTGTACTCAAGAACAGATTTGTTGGACTTACTGGTGCGGCTTGTTACCTTTACTATGATAAAGATACAGGTCGGATGATTGAAACTAGTTGCCCTATGGGTGAAGAATCGGAGTTTTAAT
>JAAHTG010001569.1_pt1 | contig 15109 bp, 24 predicted proteins | sample 6116081 | NCBI WGS metagenome assembly JAAHTG01 (sample SAMN13939989, study PRJNA603662) | sponge metagenome | isolation source: marine sponge | host: Mycale hentscheli | place: New Zealand | collected 2005 | reverse complement strand
TTCGATTCCCCTACGGGCTACTTAATGGAAGACAGGAAATTGGGATTCAGAAATGAGTCCCTTTTTTTATAGTAATGTTTAATTTATTTTGTATATTTACCACGTTAAAAAATATAAAATATGACACGAACAATTATTGATGGGGTTAGATACCTAAAAAGAAAAACAACGACAGAACTTACTGTTGATGAGAAAAAGAAGCTCCTAAACGGAGAAATCGTTATGTCTCATTATGCCACAGATTACTTTTTTTATAGAATAATTAAATAAAGATATGATAACAAAATTTGAAGTATTAAACACTTACAGTAAACTTAAAAACGGACATTACGGGGATATAGGTAGTTTCGCACATCATAAGACATGTAGTCTAATTTGTGTCGGGTCATTATTGACTGAAGAAATGGATGAATTTAGAGAAAACTTTAAAGACGAATTATGGGATTGGTTTTTACAATCTAAAGATTATTACTATAATTCATTATATAAGAACCTTTAAATAAATAAAAATGTATCTTCGTCTTCGTGGGTATAGTAATCTTCGAAACCATCGATAACCGTAATGTTAATTTCATTACTTTCAATAGTTCCTTTAAATACATTATTTGATTTATCGGGCATTAGGTAAAAGGTTAATAAATGTTGGATTTTATGTGGTAGAGACCTACATTTTATAAATAGTGAAAAAAAAACGAATATCGGTTTAAATATGAAAATATTATCAATAAATTTTGGATTTAATGGGAGTTTTTCTCTTATCGTTGATGGTAAAATTATAAAACACACATCATTCCATAAAATTAATTATGGAAATGACCGAAATATAATAAAACCGGAAAGTATTTCTACTTTTATATCGGAAACTAATATCACGTTAGATAAGATTGATTGGGTTGTCCTTGTAGGATATAAAGAAACTGACTTTATCACGGATAATGTCGCTTTTATTCCTGATAGAGAATACGAAATTAGTCCTCAACTTACTAGACGTGATTTAAGATTACAATCGAAACAAGTAACAGAGTTAGGGTCATTAAACCCCCCATTCACTAAAAAATCATACGACTATGTTAAAGGGTATTTTTTATATAAAGATTCTGTTATTAGGTCATATATCGTTTCTCCTGACTTATCATACAACGCATATGGGTATTTAACCTCTAACTTCACAAACTCAATTAACATTACGGTTAGTAGTTTTGATGAAACACCTATCGACGGGTCCATTGTTTCGGTCAGTAAGGGTAACAATATATCTATAGTTAATAGACCTATGATATCGGTTGGTAAACTTTATCCTAAGATAACTGAATTGTTAGGGTTTGGTTTAGGTTACATAAATAGAAGTACGTTGTGTGATATGTCAACGAGATATAACATTCCAGAAAACTTAAAAGACATAATTGATGAAGGTGTTAACAATCCTCTTAGTAAAGTAAAAGACAATTACGAACTAAACTTTTTCTTTCAACACAGTACGTCCCAATATAAACAAGATGAAAAAAGACATAAACAAATACCGTTTTCTTCGTTTAACATGGCTGATATCAATAGCAAATACGCTCTTAAAACGGCATCTATCACTCAAAGAGTTGTTGAAAATACTGTTATAAAACTAATAGACGAAAGTGTTAATAATTATTCGGGAAATTTTACCCATAATATTACACTTAGTGGAAGTGTATTTGAAAACCGACGGTTGAATACTAAAATATTAGAAACCTTTCCAAACTTAAAAATTCATATTTCACCATTTAATAGTGAAGAAGTGACCTCATTAGGTGGTGCGTTATATGTGAATATGATTGAAGGTAATAGGAGAATTTATAACAGAGACTTCATATTATCGACCTCTCCGTATTATGACTCGTACAAAAACTTAGGGGAGACTATTAACTATTCCGAATTATCAATTAAATTGGAAAATGATTTAATTGGTTATAAGTTTAATAATCCTGAGTGTACAGAAAAAAGTTATGGTTATACGGGGATATTATTTGATGTGGATTCTAAGGGGTTTATAGATAAAAAATCGTTACTAATTAAAAGACCTTTTGAGAAACCCGTTGTATTAATAAGTGAGGAGTTTTACCTCAAACATTTCAATGACGTTAAATATACTTATGATAATAATACGTTATCAAAACCTAAAAAACCTCATCTATTTAAAGAGTTTATTCATGATGATGGTTATGTTAATTTGTTTGTTGTTAATGAAACCGTTACACCATTTTTATATAACATACTAAAAGAGACGGGTAATGAATATTTAGGACATTATGACTTTACTAGTGTTAAAAATAATCATATTAATTATTTTAAAACTTTATTTGAGATATCATACGATTTAGGTATTAAAACTTTAATAATCGATAATAAAATACATAACATAGAATGATAGGAGAAACCCCAATAACTAAATACGAACTAAACGAAATTTTATCAACAAACACTTTTAGAACTAAAGAGTTTAATCAGGTGTATAGTTTTTCTAATTCATTTACTGATAATGAAATACAACATATTATCGATTATTGTTCGACACTTCCAACATTAAACGCGGAGATTGGTAGTGATATGGAATCAGACGATATAAATGAAGGGGTTAGAAGTTCTATGGTTAGGTGGGTTCCAATGAATGAAGAAACCAAATACATTTACGAACGACTAATCAACATGGCATTAGAGGCGAATAATGAGTTATGGGGTTTTGATGTTAATAGTATCGTAGAGGAAATACAGTATACGGAATATTATGGGTCTAAAGATGGTCACTATGATTGGCATTTAGATATTGGAGATGAGGTGGATTATCGTAAAATATCAATAACCGTACAACTTTCAGATAAGGAAGAGTATGAAGGAGGATACTTAGAAATGAAAACAGGTCCTATAGATTTATCAACCCCGAAAGAAAAAGGACTATCAACGATATTCCCATCTTTTATGTTACACCGAGTAAATAAAGTGAAATCAGGAATTCGTCGTTCTTTAGTATTATGGATTAGTGGTCCGCCCCTTAGATAATGATTTTAAATATAATACTTTACATATCGTTTGTCACCTGTTTAGTAATCTTAGTAATTCGTATCGCTGAGAGATTCCCTAACGCCTTAGATGTGGATATTACAGACCCATTAAGTGTTTTAGATGACGAAGAACCTATTAGTGATATATGTGTTGTTTGCGCAAGAAAAAAGGGGTCTGAACCCCTTTTAACGTGTAGTGATGAAAAATGTATTAACAATAGTGATACACACTAAAAATATTTTCTCTATATTCTATATTAAACTTACCTAGTTTTTTTCCTTGTTCAACAACTAACTTAAATTCTTCTCTATTAATTGTATTATATTTCTTTTCACCTACTTTAAAACTTGGTATTCCTAATTTTTCAAACTCATCGTTTAAAGATAACCATTTTTGGTATTCTTCGGATTGTCTATTAACGGTTAGTTCTTGTTTAGGTAAGTAAATTAAAGTCTTTAGTTCTATATCGGTTAACTCTCTTATCATATGGTTTGAAAACTCATATGTGTTTCCGTTATATATAAAACTGTAAGGTTTAGGTGATTTGTTTTGTAAATCGTATAGTTCTTTACCGTCTACGTGAGGAGGGATTACCTCTTCACATTTATTACTTAAACTAGGTATAACTATACAATATCTAACCACTATATTACGACAATTTCTCCGTTAACTAATTGATGTGTTTCTGGTGAGAAATTCTCAGGTAATGAACTTACTTCTGATACGGCGTGTGTTGTATTATTAAACTCATCAAAAGTAACTACAGTGTCTTCGTGTTGACACACTAACGCTCCGTCACTTAATTGTGAATTTTCTGATAACCATGCCAAGTCAATTTCGCTTGAACCTATTTTTGTTACGATTGTATACATATATATTATTTTTTAAAAATATTATTCTTCAGATGATTCCTCTAATGCTTCTTCAGTTTCATCCATGATTTTATTAACCATAGCTGACCCGGCACCTGCGGCTGCCGCTCTACCTAAAGACATTAGGGCTGGATTCTCATTCAACTCTTCTTCAGTCATCCATCCTTCCTTTAAACATGTTTCTTTACATTGTTCACCATATGATTCCATCATATTATTTACTGATTCACACATCTTACCGTATGACTCCATACATGTCTGTTCATTAGTACATGCGATTTCGTACATCATCGAACCACATTTTTCCATTAGTTCGTTTAATACGTTTAGTTTTTCTTCTGATTCATTTATTGTAAATTCAAATCTCGAAAAGTCTAATTTTTTAGTTGCTGATTCATGAAGACCTTGGATTCTTTCAATCTCTTCTTGAATTAAGTTAAAATTTTTCATATCTGTTTTTGTTTATATATAAATACCATTAAGTTATGGTTTCTCCTTAATTTGTGTTTGCCACTCTTTAAAATTAATTCTTTTATCTTTATCCACCCACTTCCAATGTTTCGACAAAGAAGAGTGTTCAACTTCAATATAATTAGGTATCAATCCTTTTTGATAATTCTCCCATATTTCGTAAGTAACTTCTTCTAACCCATCGTCTTCTATGTTTAGGTTTAGATGAGTTCCTTCATTATTTATTATATGTTCATATACCGGATATTCATAACTATCAATTGATTGTATTATGTTGTTACGCTCTCGGTAATTTTTAATTTCATCTATATCTTTATACATAAAGATTACTAAAACATCTTTTAGTTCATCAATCGACCTGTGAAGTAGACCTGAACAAGAAGGACAGAAAGATACATAATTATCTGAAGAATTAAGTTTGTCTTTAAATGTTTCATCATTGTAGACTATTTCTTCCCACCTCACATGGTTTAATTCATCATAATCAGATTCTATTATATAAGCGGTGATTTTATTACCCGCTCCGTGAGGTCCTGTAACAATAATTTTACTATATTGCCCTATCGTTTCTTTATGGTCAAAATAATTTTTACTCATGTGATATAGATTATAAATAATAATAAGATATATATAAGAATATGTAAACGATTATGTACTATGAAGAATATGTGGTGATGACAAATACAGGTATGAGTAATAATTCTACCTTATCAGACACTTTAAAAAGTTACGAACTATATAAACAAATGACATATAGAGAGTGGGAATCCACTATAACTTTCTCAACAGTGGACGGGTTTGATAATAATATGGAAGCACTAATTTACTACGGTGGTATCACATTAGAGAGGTTAGAGTATTATGAAAAGTATGAAGAATGTAAAAAGTTAAACAACATTTTGAAACTTTATGAGCCAATAATCAGAAAATAACCCAAAAATGTTTTGGTAATACAAACTTAATTCTTATCTTTGTTGAACATTAAAAGATATAAATTATGACCGTACACGAAAAATCTCAAGAACAATACCAATCTTCAATTAACAAAGGAAAAATCATTTCTACATTAACTAAGGGTAAGTCCCGTGTTTGTGAGGTTGAACTTACTGGACGTGATTATTGGAGAACATATACTGTTGAGTTTTTAATCGATAATGTGTATTTTTTTAATAGTAGATTAGTCTCTCTAGATTTAAAAATAACTAAAATCGCGAGTGGTAGCATGGATTTAACCCGTTTTGAGACATCTAAAGAGGATGTTGAAGTGTTCAAATCACATAAAAATAAAGGAGAGATAAATCGTTTATTGGTTGATTTCTCAAGTACGACAAAGAAACAACTGTTAAAAGATAGTGTATTCAAAGCGGCGTGTTACGGAGTAAAACATCTACACATTAATAAAGTGATAATATAATAATTATGAAAAGTAGTTTTAATCAACACATACAACAAACATATGATGGAAGAGTAATCGACCCATCGTATGTTAGATTCAGAGGTATGAAATCAATAGTGATAAATGTAGCATCAGAATGTGGTTATACGGATAAGAGTTATAAAGACATTTTTGAATTCGCAACAAAGATGAAAGATAAGGTTTCTATATATCTATACCCTTCGAATGATTTTGGAGGTCAAGAACCTAAGGGAGAAGAAGAAATCGCTAAATTCTGTGATAAGTATGGGGTCTTAGACTTATACCCGACGGTTAAATTAATGAATAAAATATCGGTTAAGGATAGTGAGTTATTTCAATTCCTACAATATAATAACAACTTAACAGAAGAAGGGGTAAATTGTGAAGTAACATGGAACTTTCAAAAGTTCTTGATTAATACTGACGGTAGTTTGTGGGGATATTTATATCCTGAAGAATCATTAATGGACCAAAAGAACCTCGAGGACTGGTGTAACCATATGGAAATTATTAAAGATTATTAATATGTTAATAGAACCTAAAGAAAAAAATATAGAGAAAATGCCAAATCAAAAATGGCATCAAATAATTTCATTTATTAAATCAGGAATTCGTATCTTTGGTTATTGTTTAATCCCATTCGATTTAATTTCTGCGACAATAGTATTAGTCATTTCAGAAATTATTGGAATAGTAGAAGAATTAGTATAATGGATAATATGTTTTTTGAATCATTAAAGAAAGAGTATTTTGTTTTAGTTGACTCTCGTGAAGAAGCCCTTTTTTTAGGGGACCACGATAAGATAAAAACGATAGAAAGAATTATGGGACATATATGGTCCTTACTTAAAGAAGACTATTATAAAGAGTCTGAATTATTTTAAATATAATGGGGGTGACTTGGAATTGATTGGCAGGGTCAGTTATACGGGGCACGTAGTGAGATGTTTCCTATCACTTAAATCTATGGTGACAATTTTTTTAGACGGCAACGTTTACAACGAGATGGCAATGTTCGGCTTAGTAGCTGACGAAGCTATCGTTAACGCATAGTAGCTATGGAGTTAACAGTAACCCACTCCGAGAGTCGGTTACATCGGGTCGGTCAGGACATTAACCTAGGAACAGAAGTCCGTAGTGTGGTGGAGAAACGATTGAACCCAAACTCGAATCGTACATCTATTAATGGTAGTGGATGTAAAAATTCAACCATATATTTTGGAATGTTATGAATTAACATTATCCTAAACGTGTAGTCCTTTATAGGTGGACTGAACAAGACCCGGGTTCGAAACCCGGCACCTCCACCATTAAATAAACCACCTCTTAATCGGGGTGGTTTATTTTTTATGTAACAACTACACTTTATGGATGAGTTTTGTATTATTAAAATATGAGAATAATTTATAGTTTTAATACTAACGTTGGAGACGATGACTATTTTAGAGGGGTCAATTTAGAACATAACTTTTTGTTTTATGAATTATCTATTAGGTTGTGTCGACAATATTATCCAGTGACATTATACACAGACGAATACGGAGCAGAGCGATTAGGTCATTTAGTGGATGAAGTAAAAATGTTAAAAAAAGACCCTGAGAATTACATATGGAGTGAACCAAAGTTTGAGGCGATATCTAATGAGACTGGTGAATTTTTACACGTTGATGGTGATTTGTTTATTTCTAAACCTTTCATATTAAACGATTCTGATGTATATTATGACCATACTGAAATCACACTACACGAGTATTACTACAAAGAAAACTTAAAAAACTTTACAGACTATGGTATTAGTAAAGTGTTTCCTGAATGGTCTAGTAAATATTTAGGGGCCTTCAACATTGGTATAATGGGGTTTAAAACTGACGAAATTAAAAATATTTACTTAGACCGGTATTTTAAGATGAAAGATTGGTACTATAATGTGTTTCCACATGATAAATTTGAATCCCCCATTCCAAGTATGACATTAGGAGAACACAGTTTATCGTGTTTATCTGATTATTATAGTTGGAAATCCACTCCATTATATGATGAGAACCAATATTTACACATGTACGGTGGTCGTAAACATTTAGATATGTTCTATAAGTTTGCTAAGTCTTATTTAGAAAGTAGGGAATTTAAAACTTACAAAGACCATGGAAATATTATCACATAAACATAAACAAATAATCATTTATTTAAATCAAATTACGGATAATCAGATTAGTGTTGGTGGTAGTATAGAAGATTATTTATTACTTGGAGAGGCGGATAAACCTATCGGTGATATTGATTTTATTGTTGATGATAATGAGACCTTTGAAAAGATAAAAGTTCATTTTGACCTACCAGAAAGTAGTATTTCATATTATAGTCGGTTATGTGACTTTCAAATAAGAGATAAATATACATTAACAATTAATGGTGTTACTGTAGACTTTTTAGTTAATACTGGAGACACCACAGTTTGCGGTGAACTGACCGAAACCATATACGATAATATACCGATTAAACATGGGACCGTTAAATGTAAAATAATTTTATTAGAAAGCTGGATTAGAAATTCAGTACCCAATAACATGTGGGCTTATGAGAAATTCAGTAAAATATTAAAAAAGTATGAGAATCTTAATTATTAGTAATTCAAGATGTGGGTCAACTAACTTAATGAAAAGCATATCTTCTGCATATAATATTCCATCAATATTTGAACCTTTCATAACGGGGACGACTTTTGACTTAACAAGTCCTATGGTAGTAAAGACACTTATAAACCAACAGGATTATAAGACATTTAAATCACTAATACCTAATTTTGATAAGGTTATCTTTCTAACTCGTAGAAATACCATTGGCATGGTTGAATCATTGGTTAGTTTAAAAAACCGTTCAAAGGATACCGGTTACGATTTTAATATAAACACACACGAACATAAGTATACTTTCGAGTATGTTGGGGATGTTACAAAAGATGAGATGTATTTTAAGGTGGTAAATAGAAAAAATGAATTGATTGATTGGGCAAACGAAATTAATCACCATATAGACTATTACGAAGATGTGTTTATCGAAAATAAATCATTAATTGACACGGATATATTGTTGGACTTGAAATTCTTAGATAATACCCTTAAACTTAGAAAGTAATATTTGTTAAAAACAAAAGAGGACAAAGTCCTCTTTTGGTAGATAATTTAACCCCCTTTTCTATTTAAGATTATGGTATAAAACCACTTGAATCTTAGTTGATTCATTTAATAAATATCTAATATTATAATAAAGGCAAGTCCCTTATTTAAAAAAAACTATAACGTAAAAAGAGTATGATATTTAAAAAATTAAGTGACCACAAAAAAATTGACGTTGGGGAGTATGTAACCGACTATTTAATTGAAAACCCCGGAACTGATTTGTACGTTGGGTGTGATTCACAAAATACTAAAAATTTTACAATTTATGCCACTGTTGTTGTTTTACATAAGAATAATAAGGGTGGTCATGTCTTATATTGCAAAGAATCTGTACCAAAAATATTAAACAACTTTAGTAAATTATGGGGTGAAGTGGACCGAAGTATTATTTTGGCAAGTAAGTTAAACCACGAATTCGGTATCCCAATTAAATATGTCGATTTAGATTTAAACCCTGACCCGAAGTATCGGTCAAGTCAAGTATTAAGGGCAGCAGTTGGTTATGTTGAATCTATGGGGTTTACTCCAAGAGTTAAACCACAATCGTTATGGGCGATAACTGCGGCCGATTCTATATGTAAGTAGTATTTATTAGTATGGGTAAGATTAAAAACATAAAGATAACAGAAGAACAATTAAGAGTCATCACTAAAGATTCTATTTTAGAGGGTGATAAGGTTAAAGCACTGATTAAACAGTATGAGGCCATTAAAGATGATAACAAAAACTTACAAACTATAAAAGATTACTCATCAGACTTTTTTACCTTCTTAGATGATGTAAGAGAGAGTGGGGTTGTGAATATGTTCCAAGCCTCTGACTTATTATGGTCAGGTTCTGAATGGATTGAAAAATACGCATATATTAAGGCACCACATCTTAGTGATGATTTAGACGATGATGAGGATTTTTCAGAACATAAAGAAGCCTTTGATAGAGTCCTTTCAACTGCTGACGATATTAGAGATAAAATAATAACCACTACTATTGGTAGTGACCAAGAAGGTAATATAAATAGTCAGGTTAAGTCTCTATGTAATAAAGTGTTAACTTTGTGGATGAGACACTATGGAACCAAAAAAGGTAGGATGAAAACCGAAGTGGATGAAATAGCTAGGACGTTGTCTAAGGCTAGAAGACATGGAAATGGTAATAGGTTTCCACAATCGGCAGTAAAGGCTAACCCTAATCGTTTTAGACCCGCTAAGAGAGTAAATGAACACTTCTTTTTTGGGAATGAAACCCCCGACGTACATTGTGACAACTGTGGACATTCATGGGAAATAAGACCTGAAGATAATGACCCACACTTATGTCATATGTGTGCTTACGACCAATCAACAGAAACATACGATTTAGATAAAGTAATTGACTTTTGGACAAATAAAAAAGAGAACTAATTAGTTCTCTTTTTTTATATTAATATGTCTTAATTTTTACTATGCGAATGAAAAGTCTAAATCCATATCGGATAACTTATCTTTTAAGTTCGATGTTTTAGAACACACTACATCGTCTACCGTATCGGTAAGTTTATTAATTAATGCACTGTCTTCAATAAACGACTTATCTAATTGTTGTCTTATGTTATCCATTATAACACTATCGAACGATAGGTTTGTTAACATCTTGTCTAACATAAATTCAAACATACCTAAAATTAGTAATTTAGTCATTTTAGAACAATTGGTTATTGTTGATATTATTTGTGTAAATGGCATGTCTGCGAAAGTTACCTGAATATACTTTTTAATATTTTCATACATCGCTCCGTCTTCACCACCAATCTTTCCTATAAATGGTTTTACGAACCAATCCATTGCTTTACCGATAACCCATTCTTTAAGTTGTTCCTCAACGTTACCACCAAAGTTCTTAAATAAACCACCAAAGAAGTCAAATAACCCTTCATTAAGGTTCGTATCATTATTAAATGACTCACGTAACATAAAATAACCTAATGGTTCTATGTGTTGTTCTGTAATTTCTACATTACCAAACATTTTTTTATACCTTTCTTCTACGGTACTTGTTTTACTGTCATAAAGTTTAACTAAACTATTATGTATTGATTCTTTTAATTCCATTTTATTGTTCTTTTTTTGTAAATATATATATTTTATTTGATGAGAATAATCTGTTTCTAGATTTATCTAACATCCAATCACCACCAAACACTTGTTCTAACTCTCCTTCGATTTTACTTAGAATGTCTGTAATATCTTCAGTAGCGATATAAATAACTTTAGACTCGTTTGATGTTACTCTAACATTTTTGATACGATTCTTATCGAAACTTAATTTATTATTTGTTTTAGAGACTGCGTCATCTCCTAATTCTTCTATTTTTTTAAGTTCTAAAGGTGTTGGGTTTGAAATTTTACTTGTAGTGTCAATTATTCTTTCTTCTTCTTTTTCGTCTTTTTCGTCCTCTTCGTACTTACGAATTTTAAACGTACCATTATTAAATTTCTCAATAACTTTCTGTGCGTAAAGAGATTCTTCATCTTTAAGGTATTCTTCTGATGAAACATCTGCTCCTAACGCAATAGACCCAATACTTGCTCTATTATTGTCGTTCTCATAATACTCCCTCGGATTACCACCTTTTTCCACTAATATGTCTATCAGTCTTTCAACATTAGTCTTTTCAGTATCTACCACAGGTGGTGTTTCCTCACCTGAATCTGATTTACTTGAAACCTCTACATCTGTTTTTGTGTCTTCTGGTGAAGATTTAGTGTCTTCAGGAGATGATTTAGTATCGTCAGAAGGTACATCAATGTTGTTTGCCTTTCTATAAAGGTCTAACATATGGTTATAATCCTTTCTATTAACCCCTACTCTAATATCCCCTATCATTACATCCTCAACGTCTGATTGTTCGTTTAAAAGAGTTTTACCTAAGGTATGACTTAATGTCTCATTAAGTCCCTGTACGTTACGCACAACAGTCCCACGACTTCCACAATCAATGTCTGTTGTTATAGCAACTGGTTGTGAATTAACTTTTTTATAGTATATGTTGGCAGTTAAAACTCCTGATTTATTATAATAGAATATTGTTATCCAATTTTTTTCTGTCCTAATAGCTGCGTTATCGACTTCAGAACCACCTATTTTAGCGAATTTTAACCCACCTGTCGTATAACATGAAATATCACCTGAAAGTTTAGTTTCAAACTCACTTTGTATTTTACCTTCATATTTTGACATGTCGATTGAGTTTATAAGTAATGGTATTTCAGAAATATCCCAGTCACCGTCTAATCTGTCTGTGTTCCACAACCAAGAGTTAGATTGTCCTGATTCAAAAAAGTTGGGATACCATTCCTTAATATTTTGAGCGGTACCACCAATACTTAATTCCATTATTGCTCCTTCAACGTAATCAATAACACTATTAGAAAAATTATCAATTTTGTCACTCTCTACTATCTTCCAAAACTTTTCGTAGGTGAATTCTTGACTTCTTGATGCGAAATACACTCCGATTGTAAATGCTTCTAATACTTCCCAAATTTTAAAATCTAACCCTTTTTTATCTTTAATACTATTTGATTCTGCTCCTGAAACTAAATTCTGTAAAATAACTAAAGTATTATATAACTCGGTGTCACTATCGATTCTACTATTAAGTTGATTAACAAATAATTTAGACGCCGAATTGATTACAGTGTCTAATTTACCCGAAAAAGGATTTAGTTGTAATAATTTAACCCCCTTAGTTTTATCAACTAAATAAGGGATTGATTTATTCACAACATCCTTGGCTCCGTCATATAAACCACTTACTGCCCCTGTTGCAAGATTCCATAAACCCCCAACAATGCCTGGGTCTTCCTGTTCTGTTATGACAAAGTTTTTGGTTTCTACTTTGTTGATTAGACTTTTAATTCTGTTTAATTCTTTCATATCTACATTTCTCTTTTTTGTCCATAATGAGAACCTTTTTTGTTTTTATCAGAGCTTTGATTCTTATACCTTTCTTTTTCATCTTGTCTAATATAATCAGCGTTTGATTGATATTCTGTTCCAAGTCCTAATCCGGCCTTTAATAGAAATTTTCTTAGTGCCCCCCAATTGCCAGTAGCGTCCATTACCACTTTTGGGTCTGTAATTGTTTTAATAAAACGTTTAAACCTTTGACTCGCGTCTGAAGAATTTAAATAATCTTTAAACATTTTAGGATTATTAAGTATCGTTAAATTAGTAAATTCTCTAGTAAACTTACTACCGTTTCTTGTCATAAACTGTTCTATCGTCTCACCCGATAACCCTTTACCCTTGTTTAAGTTTTTTATTGTTTGGTTGAGAATTGCACTTGAACTTTCTTTAGTCATTACATTTCTACCCTCCTTATATAGATAATCGGAAAACATGTCTTGAGATGCGTAGAACATTCTTTTTCCACCTGTGGTCCCAAACTTAAATCCTTTAGCGGCCAAACGACCTCTTTTAGTTAACATTTTTGCAGGAACCTCAGCAATAGATAAAGATAATTTACCAACTGTTTTAGCGGATACTTTACCTCCTGATTTAGATAAACGTATAAAAAACTTTTCTAGTTTAATAATTAACGCAACACCAGCAGCGGCTAATTTATCATCTAACTTAGTTAGTGGGATTATCGCTAACCCTTTAAAAACCTTTTTAAGTATTTTAGTTCCTTTAAGTACCCCATCTAAATTCTTAACTAACAAGTCTTTAAACTTATTAAATGCCCCCGCAGCTTTTGGATTTGCTTTAACCGTCTTTTCAAGTAAAGAGGCGGCACCTTCAGCGGTTCCTTCGGAAAGTTCTTTAATTATTTTCGCTGATGCTGCGACAGGGAAATATTTAAATATCGCTTTAAATGGTATTGCAATTGCTGAACCAACAACAGGGATTATCGCAATTACACTAATAATACCATTAAGACCATGTGGCATGAATTTACCCTGAACACCGGCTCTTGTAAACGATATTAATGCGTTTATAACATCAATTGCGTCCCCAAATGCTGGAACTAAACCTGCCCAATCGAATACCGTTTGGACATTGTCTAACCATTTTTGTTCGTTTAATTGATTTTTGTCTGCGGTATCTCCACTATTTTCATCGTAATTAAAGGTTAATAAGTTACGTTGTCTCTGATTTTCTGATAATAGAGTTTTAAGTTCTATCATGTCTTTATCCTTAAATAGATTGTTAGTCTTTTCTATCATAATATTACGGTATTGGATTTGCCTTACCTCTCGTTAATTGTACGATATCAGACCATTTTGTTACATCAATATTATTGGCAGGACCTCTTTGTATACCTGTTTCCCATTTAGGGTATGATGTTGTTCCTTCTCCACCTTCAACGTCATCTTGCTCTCCAATATCCGATTGTGGGGTTAGGTTCAATTTACTATATTGTTCTTTGGTTACTAATACCTTCATCTATATAAATATTTGTATTATAGAAAAAAGGTAATATATTACCTTAGAATGTAAATATAAGTCTGTATTATTGATTACTACGGATTTTTTGAAAGTACTGAAACCTCATAGTGTCCCAATTTTTCTCGTATTCATCTCTTAATAATAAGTTAATATTTGGAGTCATAATTGTATGACCTTCAGATATTGAATCGTGTTCTAAATTAAAGATACAATGCCCCATTTCATGATATGCAATAAACTTAAGTAGAAACTTATCGGTAATTTCATTGTTTAAATATACATTACGATATTTGTATATTAAATTTTCATCGGTTATACATATACCAACAGTTTCTTCAGTCATAGACTTTAGTTTCAAATTACTTAATTTAGGATGACTGCTCATATCGATTCCATGTTTCTTACAATCATCTAAAAATTCTGTATAGACAGTGTATAACTCTTTATCCACATTAGTCCCTTTATGTCTTGGGGTGCACGTATATAAGGTTGATATAAGTAATATAATTAGTAGTTTCTTCATGTTTGTGGCTTAACCTATAATAAATATCATTTAACCTTTGTTAGTATGAAAATTAATGTTATATTTGTATTATCAAAATTTAACTAAGTATGATTAAAATCAAAGAATTTTATCTAAACAACCTGACGGTAGAGGAAATGAATCAAATACCACAGCAAGATAAGGGGGGGGGGGGGGGGGGGGGGGG
>JAAHTG010000564.1_pt3 | contig 15129 bp, 28 predicted proteins | sample 6116081 | NCBI WGS metagenome assembly JAAHTG01 (sample SAMN13939989, study PRJNA603662) | sponge metagenome | isolation source: marine sponge | host: Mycale hentscheli | place: New Zealand | collected 2005 | reverse complement strand
TTTAGGGGAGAGTTATTTATGTCTACAAAAACACTAGTCGAAGCGATGGTCCGCGCAGTGCGGGAAATGGACGGGCAGCCAAGCGACCCCGTAATGGATCCACAGCTTATTGGAAATTTGAATGCCCGCGTACAGGCATTCCTGAACGATCAGAACTCGTTCAAAGCAGAGATGGACGAGATCATCGCGAGACATCGTCCCTTCGACTCGGAGTGGGACGACAGCGCCAAACAATTCCTTCATGGCGCTGGCAGGGGGAAAGATCTCCGCGACGCGTTAAGCTTCGCGTGCTTGAGGCTCAACCATGCTTTGGTTTCCTTTTCCCCGACTCGGGACGATGTCGCCAAGTGGGAGTGGATCGTGCGGGAGCTAACGTATCTCCTGCACAAATAGACGTTTCTTTACCCCCTGAGCTTCAGCCGATGAGCTGGAGTACAAAGCCCGCTTCTCAATCAAGAGAAGTGGTCGCAACAGTACAACCTACGTTGTGTTGGACTGAAAAGCTATTCCGGCAGGGTGGTCTGCCTTAACAACCACAGAGTCTTTTGGAAGGGTCAGGTTCAATTCCTGACAGGACTCCTTGCGAAATGTGTATCACCTAAATAAATGACGTTTTCGTGTCATTATTAGGTGATAGAAAACTATCATCCAACAGCAATTCGCTGGTGGGGTTTTCTTATTAGCTTTAGGGGAGAGTTATTTATGTCTACAAAAACACTAGTCGAAGCGATGGTCCGCGAAGTGCGGGTACGACTCTCCAGCATTGAAGCAACAGAGGTAACTCGCGAACTGCTCGAAAACTTGGAGGCCCGCGTACGGGCATTCATGAACGAGCAGGACGCGTGGAAAAAAGAGATGCTCGAGATCATCGAGCAACAGGGTCCCTTCGACCAAGATTGGTGCGAGGATGGCCGTAGGAAAGATCTTCGCGACGCGTTAAGCGTCGCACGTTTGAAGCTTAACCATGCTTTGGTATCGTTCAGCCCAAATCGGGACGATGTCGCCAAGTGGGAGTGGATCGTGCGGGAGCTGACTTATCTCCTGCACAAATAACTTAAATTTCTTTACCCCCCGAGCTTCAGCAACTCAGGGGGTTTTTATTTTGCTGATTTCTTAGGAGAAGATATGAGTATCTTTACATACACGTGGCAGGGTGCGACCGGAACCGGCGGGGCTCACACTTGGGCAAGCGGGTCCTACGACCTGTACGCCGAGACCCGCCACGGGTACCGAATGTGGTCGTGGGCTGACCGTCAAGAAGGCGGAAAGTGGCACGACGGCGGCAGTGTCGATGCACTGCCGTCCGAGGCTAAACCGGCACCATTGCACATGGTGCCGACGGGATTGTTAGCGGAGCTGGGGCTGGCTACCCCAGCTCCAAAGACCACGCGGGTGGTCAAGATGAGTGGCGGCGACTGCAACGCAGTATTGAAAAAGGAAGGCCAGCTCGTCCGATGCGACGAGATGGTTGTCGGCCCGCTGGAGTGGGAGGCCGGAGAGCGAGGAACAGTGTTTCTCGCAGACCAGCGGGAGCCAATTACCTTGGTGGCGACCCGCGGTCGACACAGGGTTGGACCAATCCGAAACTAGACTTCATTTAGTTTCGGCCCGTATCGTCCGGCGGGACGTTAAACACGCGTGTAATGCAGCCGCTCGAAAGAGTGCGGGTTCCAAGCCCCGATAAATGCAGAGGACACAATCTGAACCCTGTGACGTTGTAAGTGCGTCACGGGGTTCTTTCACTTACACCTTACTTACAAGGAGATAGAGTTATGTCCAGCACACCAAACAGACACGGGCGCGTCGAGGTGCTCCTTCAGGGCGATATATATGGAGATTTCTTGGTCGAGCAGCTGGTTGACTATCGCTTACCGAAAAACCGGGGCAAGATTCGATTGCCGGGCGGGGCAATCGCGGAAGGGGAAACCCCGGAAGAAGCAGCTCTCCGCAGTCTGCGGCAACAGTACGACATCAAGTTAGGCAGCCATAACTTATGGCTGCTGGCTGATGTCGACCTGCCTTGCGGCAGCACAGTCGTCCGCTTCATAGCCAGCCATGGCTGCTGCAACATAGGGGCGCAGCCCAGTAGCTCCGAACATGAACGTCGTTTGGTTTATTGCCAAACGATTCCGCGGGTCGGGGAGATGGTAGATCTGCCCGTGGACAGCGAGCATCGTATTGAAAAGTACGACGCATTCTACGCCTAGACGGATGACGCTATCACCTAAATAAATGACGTTTTCGTGTCATTATTAGGTGATAGAAAACTATCACTTGGAACGTTTCTTTACCCCCTGAGCTTCAGCAACTCAGGGGGTTTTTATTTCGCTGATTTCTAGGAGAGAACTATGCCTAATGATGTTAAACAAGATCCGAACCCATTTTATATTGTAAGCAGCTTAGCAGCGTTAGCGGGCCTTCTGGTCCTATTGGACATTCTGGGCCTTGCGGGTCCGATGTTGCTTCTAGCCATTGCGGGCATAGGTGCCCTAGCGTGGCTGACTATTAAAACCTACAGATGGCTGGCTATCCGCCCAGCCGTCAGGCGGTGTCTAGCGAATGGAATATTCGTCGCCGCCATCGGAGGCGGCTTGTGGGTGATGGTGCCAATTCTGATGCCCTTTCTTTTCTGGGCGGTATTTTTTGGCGTCATGATGGCGACGGTTTGTTTCATCCTACTACTAGCCCATGAAATCATGTCATGGGTGCTCGGGTGATCACGAGGAACGGCAGGGTGGCCTGCCTTAACAACCACAGAGCCCTTTGGAAGGGTCAGGTTCGATTCCTGACAGGACTCCTCTTTAACCTTGCCCATTAAGCTGGTAGTTGCTTAATGAGTTTTTAAATTCTAACTACACTTTTAGGAGAAAAGCTATGTTCGCTAAAATCAAAAGCCTTGTGGCAAAAAGTCAGTTCGCAGCCGGTTACGCGGCTGCAAAAGCAGTAGCCACAGTAAAGGCAGCTCCGGCTGCCGCAGTTGTGGTCGTGAAGGCAGCTCCGGCTGCTGCAGTTGTGGTCGCGAAAGCGGCCTACTCAATACTTCCTGTGAAGGAAGTCGTTGCAGCGGGAGCTGTGACGGGAAAGTTGCTCGTAGCAACAGTGGCCGTTGTGGCCATCCTCGCGGTGGCCGCCCCTTTGGCGGTAGTAGGAACCATCGGTACGCCGATGGTCTTTTTGTACCAAAAGGCCATGAATAACTGGAGCAACAACAAGGTTGCTTCAGTAACCTCGGTGTTGGCCTTGTGGGCCTACGCCTACGCAATCGGCGGATTCGTGTTCGCCGTTGCAGCACCGTTGGCATCCATCTGGATGTCAGCAGTAACTGTAGGCTTGATTGGAGCCTGCGCGTTGGTTGCGGTTCAGGCGGTATGCAGTGTCGCATTTTACGGCATCAGCTACGTCGACCGACTATGCAACTCGGCAGCGGTCGGAATGGTTAAGACGATTGGCTGGTTGAGCAATCAGCGAATCGTGGTCGCCGTTGCAGCACCCGTACTTAACAAGTACGACAAGCTTAACGACAAGCTTAACGAACGACGAAAAGCCCCCCGCAACGAGGAATTGTGGGGCACAGTGGTTAGCGTTAGCTAACCCCCGCCAAGCTGGGCGTTAAACGGAGCATTCTTAGACTTCTTCAATCGTGAGCCTTTGATGCCTGTTCGGAGACCCTTTGGGAGCCCCGAGGGACAGGCACAATCCGCACGCCTACTGCGTCCTGCAGGAGGTTAGCTCACGTCATGATTGGTAGAGAGGTTGCAAAGCTAAAGGTATTGACCAAAGGTGCTGAGGGTGGGGGTAACGCCTCACTGCCGCAGAGTGTATGAGTAGGCAGCACTAAGTAGTTAATAGACGTCCCGCAACAAACCTTTGACTAGGGGCGAGCGTCTTGCAGGTATTTCTGAATAAGAGAATCCTGCGGTAAGTGAATGACCGACAGGGTTGCAGGCTGATCCCTTGTGACCTGAAGCGTTGGTTGAATCGCTTATTAAACCTACCTCCCACAAAGGGAGTTAGCTTCAATGCTTGTTGGTTTCCCGCGACGGCGGACACAAATCAACAGGCAGTGCAATCGCTTTTGGGGAGATTAGTCTCTCCTCCAAAGGCTCACGATTGAAGAAGTCTTTAGTCCACCACGCCAAGCTGGGCGTTAAACGGAGCATTTGTAGATTTCTATTGCCCCCTGAGCTTCAGCAACTCAGGGGGTTTTTATTTTGCTGGTCCCTTAGGAGGAAAAGAGATGGATACGGATATCCAGTTTGTAGTATTGGCCACAACTGTTGTGGCCTTTGGATTGTTTATGTTCTTCACCCGAGAAATTACGTAATTTTCGGGTGAAGTTTCTATTGCCCCTTGAGCTTCAGCAACTCAAAGGGTTTTACTCTGCTGATTTTTAGGAAAAAAATATGAGAACTGTGAAAAAGATTGCGGCGTGGTGCGGAAACAACGCCATCTTCACAATCACCGCCGTGGCGGTGATTTTTCTGTCCGCGAGGCTCTCCAGCACAAAAATGGAGTTGGACAGCCTCCAACAGGAGCTGTTGGAGGTTCGAGTGCAGCAGCAAGAACTGCACTCGGACGTACGGGCCGTGGCCCGCACGTCGCAGTTGGCACAGCAGTAATCTTACCGCGGACTCCCATAGAGTCCGCGGTACTAAGTTAGAAACATCAACAACAAAGGAGACAAAGATGCGGCACGTGAAGACCAGAGGCGCCAATGTCAGCCAGAAGCTGGAATTGATCGCTCAATTCCAGGCCGAGCTGGCGGAGGCGGAGGCAGACGAGCGGGACTTCCAGCGAGACGTACTACTCGTTGACCGTGGGTCAGTCACCGAGATGAAGCCCGCGGTTTCCCAAATCGTCCACGACATGCTGGACGCAAAAATTAGCGAGGAAGGGTGGAACGTTTCCACTTTCTTCGCAGAAATGCGAAGGCGCGGTAAGGACATGTCGCAGGTCGTCACGGACCTGCTTAACACCCAGCTGGAAGGTGGCTGGCTCCTCGGCGACGCCGTCGCAAACATGGCCTCAATAGAATGCGGCCTCGAAGTTGAGGAAGCCCTCCGAATCATCCAAGCCGGCTTATTGGAGGATTCAAATGCCTCTAGTACTTAGCCTAGGAAAGGCCAATACCGGCTCCCCCGATCGGGAGCCGGTCTGGCTGTTCGGCGATGACTTCGCCATGTGTGTCGTCTCTTCAGAAGGCGGCAGAAAGCTCGTGTTCACCGAGCACGACTACGTTGAAGGAACTGGCCCCTCCGGCACTGGAACTATCGGAGATAGACGGGGCAAGGACAACAGCAACGTGGCAATAATGCGACAAAGCGTTCGCGACAAGAAGCGACAGAACGTAGGACAGTCATGAATGTTCTGTTTTACGTCGTCGTCCATTTTGTGACGAACGCCATAGTCGCACTGGTGAAGGCACTTGGAGGTGCTAAGCCAGACGATAAAAAAGACTGACAGGAGTCAGTCTTCTCTCACAGTAGGTGATTTTTTAAAGCATAATAGCTTTTACTAAATTACCTACTGTGAGCCTTTAACGCATACAATAGTTTTACGAAAACTATTGTATGCTTTTTCTTAGCTATTGGAGAAATAATGGATCTCGATATGTTATGGAAGATAGTATGGATGTTCGCTATAATTGACGGCATCGCTATCGTAGGCGAGTACCTCACCAAAAAAAGGAAACGAAGATGGAAGATTTCAAAATAGTCAGTGCCGAGCTGCAGGGTGCGAATGGAAACAAGTGTCGAATCGTACTTCAGTGCGGCGAGGCTTTGCCGTTCCCAGCTCAGATCGAGAAACTAGGTTCGGCTTCTGCCCGAAACGCGGCAATACGTGCGGCAGTGAAGAAAAACATCTGCGGCAGCGAACCAGGCATTAGTGCGACAGTCAACCCGCCGCACCCGTTAAATTCAGATGACGAGATTATTGAAAATCTTGTTGACGAAAAGGGTAACGCACTCCCACCGGCACACGCGAGACAGCAGCCTGCAAAATATCAGGTTCAATACGAAGTTACAGGGAAGCTGTAATGAATCCGTGCGTCATACTAGACGATAACCAAGTAATCCGATTAAAGAATTCAGTTCCTACGGATTGCGAACTAACGGTTTGGCTCGGCGATTGGTTATCGCACTTAGGTATATTTTCAGATGCGCAAGTATATGACGCACTTCGTTTCGTAGGCGACGAGGTAGAGTCTTGGCTTGAATTAGATAGTAAGCCACATTTTTCTCTCGTCGTTTGCGACAGCCGTTGGGTTTCTGTGCAAGGCAAACCCAATTTCTGGGATGCCAAACTTGCAGCACCTGCGGATAAACTAGGAGATTACGCTTTAACTCACATCATGTGTGACATAGGCGTGCTCTACGCACGAGGCAATCAGAGAAAGAAACAAGCATGAAGAACGCAATCGCCACTAACCTACTTAAGTTAGCGAGTTCCAGTCAGACAAAGAAAATACCGAACAGGGCGTTTGAGCGGGCATTGCTTGCATCAGATGAATCGTTCGCGACGCCTCTCTTTCTGTTGGTGATGGATCGCTACGGTCCTGACGCACTGGAATGGGCTCCGGAAACAATTCGGCTGGAGCTAGAAGAAGATTACAGTCTGGAACTTCCAAAGGTTACGCTAGACAAAATATTTGCAGCAATAACTATTGTCACTACAAACTATTTTTATAAAGACGTGACAAGATTTATTGAACTATGCAACATACTGGCAGGCGACGACTTTCAGCCGGACGAGTTTGATCCGGCAGATGCTGAAGAGATATTAGCTGCGGTAACTGAAGCAATGCTTCTTTGGCCGCCAGACGAATCGGAGGAAAACAAATTCTCCGAAGAGATAGTAGAATACATCCGACAGGTACTCGGCGAAGAAGGTATCGTAAAACCTTTTGATGTCTTACAGATAGGATTGAATCCCGATCTAGCATCTAAATTAAATACCGACTATGCTGATGACCCTGAAATGTATTCGGCTATGTGGAGTAGCCAAGAAGGTAAAACGGCGGAAATGAAAGCAACCTATCTTGAAAACATGCAAGAATTGCTTTCTCAAATTTCGTCATTGAGTCTAGAAACTGGAACGACCGAGACCGTTGCGCAACGGTTGCGTTCTTTAATCAACGGGTCAGTTGACCCACAAAAGGAGTGAGTATGAAAACTTTATTTGCAGCTGCTGTAATTTTGTGTGCTTGTGCCAGTGTGGCACATGCAGATCACTGCGATGACACTTGCCAGCCACTGCGTTCAGCAGTCTCGGCAGTACGCTCAAGCTGCCCAATGCAGCGAGTACGTTCAGTTGGTTGCAAGGTTCGTACACGAACTGCTTGTGCAGTAAAACGAGTACGATCAATTTGCCCTGTGCGGCGAGTAAGCTCAGCCGTACGTTCAGTTGGTTGCTGCAAGTAGTAATCAACAACAAACTTAACCCTCAAGCCGACGTAGCAATACGTCGGCTTTTTTATTGGAAGGAATGAATATGAGTCATGTCACTAGCGGCGGAAAATTCGTTATTAAGCTGCTAATTGCAGTAGCGACGTACGTAAAACAGTTCTGCCCAGACTGCGAGTTTTTGGTCGCAAAAAAGGGAGAGAAACTTGAGTATCGAAACTGGATAACAGAACGGGGTCGTTTGGTAGGCGATGCCCCACTTGGCGGACTGTACCAGCTTAAGCTGGCACTACACCTCAAAACTCTGGGAAAGGATCTTAACGATATCGCCCAGCAATGTGGCGTAGCTAAGCAGGACATTGCCAATCTAGACAGCGAGCCATGGGATCTCGCTACCGAGCGTAAGCTCAAAACAAACGAGACGTTTATGGCCGCCTACAAGCACATCGAACAGAACGTGATCGGCAAGGATGCTGTCGCAAAGATCTCGAAGAAAGGCGACGACAACGCTTACGAGATTGGCATCGTAGAGCACCCTCTGCGTAAGGGGGTCTTTGTTATGTGCGCAGACACCTACATGCAAGGCCGCGGAATTTTGAAATGCAAAGGCATCGGCAAAGCTCAAGGCACGAATCCGGAAGACAAGTGGGCAGTAGAGTTGAAGCAAGGAATCGCAACCTACGAGAGTCTGAATACGTTTGAACGACAGGCGGCGTTGAAGAATCAGGCATACCAGACTAAGAAAGTGGAAAAGATGCCAAATGGAAAACTAAGGGTAACCATCGGAGGAACACGAAAATGAAAGAAACTAAAATCATAATTGATATTGACGAAGACGGCCTCGTCGATATTAACGCTATCGGATTTACCGGAGGAGCTTGCCGAGAGGCAACGGCGCCTCTCCGGAAAAACTTACTTGACGAAAAGGCGTCAACCGAGACGTTGAAGCCAGAGTTCAGTCAAAAGAATAAGATTTCAAAACAAATTAATAGAGAGAATGAAAATGAGTAAAGCGCTAAAGCAAATTAAAGAGGCGGTGAGTCGAGCACAGACAGGCATTGTCCTTAAGTCAGATGAGCCCCACTACATACAGAGCAGTCTGATGTCAGTGGATAGTTTAATTTTTTTGATGTTCGATCAAGTCAACGGACTTACAGGACGAGACAAGCAAGAAATTAAAATCAAACCCAACGTCTCTGACGAGCAAGCAGAGCTTCTGTCCGAGTACGGCGGCGAGGCAGAGTCGGCGTCTCATACGATCCTGTCGTCACTAAGACTATTGTTGGAACTAATCACGGATCGGAAGCACCGCATAGATCATGAGGAGGAGACTGAGGAAGATTCCAAGGATCTTTTCTTATGGGTGAGTAATTTTGACCATCACCTGTACCCAAATGGGTCGCAACACACCCCAGACTTAGACGTACTTGAGCTGGCAAGAGCCATAATCAAGACAGGTCCTGCTTGCCGTACTTTTCTCCTAATGGAGACAGGGTTTGGTTGGCAAGTGGATCAAAAACTAGAGCCTTTGGTGACGCAAGTCTCGCAAGGCTTACCGCTTCCCGAAGAGACTCGGGAAATATTACTCTCCGACCTCGGAGAGTACGTCAGCGAGAAGTCGCTTTGCGAAAAAGTACTCAATTCACTGGCAGGTTTGTCCCGCGGTGCTTCAGTTGAAGTAGCTGCCAGTTGTGTGACCGTGAAGGGAAATCAGAACGATGACCCAAAAGGTCACTTTATATTTGACATACCTTATCTCCTCAAGGCAAAAGCGGATCACTGCGGTCACAGCAAGGTCGCAAAAGTCTGGAATGCCGCAGGAGAAAGCAACTTTAACTGCGAGCCCACCGCTGAAGCATCAGAGTTTGTCCCAGAACTGACGGATCTCAGCAAACAAGTGACATTGATTGGCGAGGACAACTCGGCAAACAGTGATTGCGGCACAGGTGAGGTTAAGGTGACGATTAGTCACAACAGCGTAGACCCCGACACGGGGAAACGTAAAAACTACATCTCCAGAGTCGGTCCAATCAAAAAGACCAAGTTCGAGGCGGTGTTCAATCCAGACCGACAACCTTACGGCATTCATCGAGTGATGGGCTGGCAGGGACTGATGGATTTTGTCTGCCGAGGTCGCGAGGAGTCGAACACCAGCCGCTGCATGGCACGGATGATTAACGTGGTAGGAGCGCCAGGCTTAGGCAAGACGCACTTCATTAAGAACGTTGCGGCTTACCTAAAAATGTCAGTCATCTCTCCTGAGATGAGCCAAATCACCAACAGCCTAGTCGGTGAGACTGGTAAAGGGTTTCAGAAGTTTGTAGATCTCTGCTACACCATTGGCGGAGTTGTCTTCTTCGACGAGGTCGACAAATTGGCGTTCTCTAAGAACAAGACCGATGACAACAATGGCATTAACAGCGACCTGAAACGTCAGTTACTGCTGATGCTGCAGGACTTACCGCCGCAATGTTTTGTGATCACAGCCGCCAACTCTCAAGAAGGCATCGACCCTGCTATTGTACGTAGCGGTCGCTCTGACACCAAAACTTGGTTTGCAGGCTGGCCTGGTCGCGAGCAGAAAGATCAACTTTGGTCGCATTACATCGACATTCACGATCTGGAAAATCAAGAGCTTCCAAACGACGCGTTCTGGACGCCAGCAGACATTGCTCAAGCATGTAAAAGTGCCGAGCAGCAGAGGCGAGAGCTGACTGATCCGCGTTTGCTGGGCTTGTTGCCTGGCGCAAACGCCGACAAAATCAGTCAGGCTAAAAAATATATCAAGTCCGCAACAAAGGGCGGTTGGATTGATGTAAACACAGGATTTCCTGTGACGATGGAACTTTTCCACAGCATGGAGGGCGAGACTAAGAAGGGCATTGAACCGCCAACGACTGTATCAGTTAAGGCACCTATCAAGAAAGCAACAAGGAGGAGGAAACTAGACAATGGAAAATCCGAGTAAGGCGGATTCCAACTGTCTTCACTTGACGTTTGAACGAGGAGGTCGGACTCGCGTAGAAGCTTGTCCTGCCTCCTCTTTTCGTAACCCGAGCGTTAAGAACCTAAAAAAGTGGGCCATAGCTTTTTTGCTGAACGAAGACATTATCCAGACGGATTTGTTTTATACAACTCCCGAGGGTTACATGACATGTGAAACTAGAAAATCAAAGGAAGAAGAACAATGAGTACAACGAGTACAGAAGAACCCGATTTCAGCATCCCACCGCACTTGATTGTGGTTGTAACCGTTACTTGGTTGCAGCAACAATTGAGTATGGATCACAACGCCAAAGCAATCTTGGCGAGAGAGACAGGTTGCGACATTAAAGCAATCAACTCTACTAGCATGAAGCTGCTTGACTGGGATAAACAGACTCCCTATCAGGCGTGGCTGAAAGAAGGCCGGAAGCTACACGCAGAAGGCCAAGATATTGCGGCGGCATTTAGCCGACCCAAGTACACCGCAACGATTCGGCGTGACGTACAGGAAATCCTACCCTCTACGCGAGTGAAAGGTATTCACATCATTGCGGCGGCTGTCCGCGAAGAGTTCCTGCAAACGTGGGACGATTTCATGAGCCGCTACACTGCGTGGGCGGACAAAATCCTCAGCGAAGAAGAGTTCCTCGAAGGAAAGTCCATGTACGAGTTCATCCGCTCGTACCACGTGGAGCACATCTTCAAGTCCAGTGCTATGGCGTCAAAGTTTCCCACGGCAAAAGAGATCCACAACCGGATCTTGGGAAGCAAGTACACCTTTATCCCAGTGGACAGCCACCAAATTGAGCCAGAAGAATGGGCTCAAGAGTGGGTTGCGTTTTTGAGGGGCGAAACCGAGGATCTCGGGGAGCTGCTGAAACGGATGGTAGCAAATACGAAGCACCGAACTAGGTTTTCTAAGGCGGGCACCGTGGCGGACGGAACGGACGGGCTGAAGAACGCCGAGGTCGTGTCGGCGAAGTCTGTAGTAGAAGACGGCAAAAAACGATGGGACGTCGAATGCTACATGGTAGAGGCATCTACTAAACGTAAAAGTTTAAAACGAAAAGGAGGAATTACGTACTTGAGCCTGACCGACGAACAATATCAGGCACTAGCTCCGCAAGAGACTAAAGAGTACGGAAAACTATCGCCAGCTATCTTCGATCTGTTCATCGCAAAAGTAAAGCGGTTTTCCCGTGTTACGCAGATGGTTGGCGACACGTCATTACTGGAGCAGCTAAACGGCTTTATGGAGAAGTTGACAGCGTACGGCGAATCTGGAGATACGATCGCTAAACGGTTAAAATCCGGTAGCGAGGAATCTCGACTATCTGTTAGCAACATGGCGGCAGAGCTGGCGCAGAGCTGCATTGACATCAAAGAGTCTCTTAACACGAAGGGACGCAAGATCAACGTCAACCAGAAAAACTGGGACTTAGCGCCCCCAGCAGCGGACAAGGCTCCCGCCAAAAAGTCTTCCAGAAAGCTATTGGTGTGATGAAGAAGATATTCTACATCACAGAGAACGGCGAGATCGAGACCATAGATAGCGAGATTTCGCAAATACTAAGTCTTGGACAAAAACGCCGAGTTAGCCACGTAGTGCCCGTCAACCGGGCCCTACGTTGGCTTTTTACAACTATCCGAAAACGAGTATCGGATGAGTCACAAATGGCTGCATTTACTCGCTGCTGGCCTTGCCGCTGGCAGGCAGCCATTATCGGTGGGCCGACACTCGGTCCATTTAAATTACGGAAAAATGCTATCTCAGCCGAGGTAGCTTACATTAACAAGCGATTGGAGACAGAATGAGCATTAGTTTAGAACAGTTGAAGTTTGCGGAAAAGATGATTGCCGCAGAGATCAAGAAAAAGAAAGCAGAAAAAAGGAAGCTGGAGACGGGATCGTATCCAATCAATTTTATTTGTCAGTTTGAAGGAACCCTTTCTCAAGGGCCGGAGAAATCCCGCAGTCCAAACTACCCGAAAGCTGACGTGATCAGCACGACACTAAAAATATTAATTCCCGCACTAGCCAACAAGAATGGTTGGGACCAAGACGAACTGCTTAAGGTGGTCACGGATATACTGGAGAATACGTCGCGTAACCCTGAAAATACGGCAAAGGAAATAGATCCTGCGGTAGAGTTTGCAATGAACGAAGCCCTAAAAACGGGCAAGGCGAAGTTTCAGGCAGCAACACCAAAGACCGTGGTATCGGGAACCTCGCAGGCCGCTGGCGAGGTTCGAATCCCAACCGCGAAAAGTCACCGCGTAGAACCAATCGACGGACTTTCCGAAATCCTCAACCGACTATAGGGGTCACCATGTCAGAACCAGAAGCCGTAAGAATAACGGTGGAAATTCTTTACATAAAAGAATACGCCGGAGAGCCCAAATCGTGGCACGTAAAAACTACCGACCATCAAGGAAAGGAGATCAAAGTTTGGATTCCCGAAAAGGCTGTTGTGGAGAACGACTGCTGGGCCAAATCGGACAAAGGTGACATGCTCATTGAGCATTGGATTGCAGTTAAAAAAGGAATTGTTAAAAAAAAGAAGGAAGGATCATGAGTAACCCCGACACAGAGCTGGTAGTCGCCTTAACCGGAATGTCTATTCAGAACAGGCAGAGCTACCCAATTGCGGCGTTCGTACTGCAAATGGGTATCTCGATGACTCCACCAAGCTTGCCGCTTCCTGCTGGCATGCCAAAAGGTAAAGTAGGAGATTGTTATTCCAATTGCTTCACTTGGAAGTACAAAAATCAGGACTCTCCATTAGTCTACTGCGAAGGATACGCAATCGGTCGCTTAGGCATTCCCGTACTGCACGCATGGTTAGTAGACCCGTCTGGTAAGGTGGTGGATCCAACTTGGTGCGGCGAGTCAGATTATGATGATACAAAAGAAATTCAGTCGCCCACGCCGGGTCTGGCCTACTACGGCGTGCCGTTTGAATTTGATTACGTAATCGAAACTTGCCGAGAGAGTAGGTACTTCGGTGTGATTGAAAATCACCGTGACAACTATTCGTTGATTACCCGATGGTATGCCACATGGCTAAACGGCTCGTCGTTTACTGAAGGTATCGCGGATACTTGGATGGAGAAAATACAGCTAGCCGACTTAACTAAGGAGAGAGCTAATGACTAAACAAGTAACTTTTTTTCTAAAAGCCAAGCGGTGGCTGGTTAGAAGCGACTCCGGTCATTTTCTGGCAAAAAACAATAGGTGGTACAAAAGCGTTGCTTGTGCTACGGACATCAAGCTGTACAAGACTTCGGGTCATGCACAGCGAGCGTTGAAGATCTACGGAGCACCTCCAGTTTCCGATGGCCATTTCGAGAGCAGAGGTTCTGTTATCGCAGTCTACGAAAACGACGTCATTGACAGGTGCGGTCGAATCTTGAGAGCTGGCTTAGACATTGAGTTTCCTTGTACTGGCGGGAGCTAACCGTGTCAAACACTATTGTTCGTAATGGAAAAGTGTGGCACGAGTACAAAGTTTACGCCGACGTAAGTAATGGCGGGGAGGCAACCAAAATTAGGTTCGGCTCGCAGGATCACTGGGTAGGCGAAGACTACTGGTACCACATTAAATCATATAAGCCCTCACGACAAATGAGGGCTTATCGTATTCTAAGTTTAATTGAAAGACGAGGTCATATGGCAAGAAAGAGCAAGCGGTACCGAGTTGTTCGCAATATTTTGCGTAAAGAACTTGGGTGGTCAAAATGAGCATTCAACCTGGCAACTCAAAGCTTGGCAAGCTGATCCATACGTGGACGTTGCCCAGCGGATTAAAGAAAATTTGCGTAGGTGCTACGGCTATTTGTTTGTCTGTTTGCTATGCGATGCAAAATCATTTCACAAGACCTAAAGTAAAGGAGGCGCACGAACGAAATTACAAAGAGTCTTTGCGGAAAGACTTTACCGTTACGTTGAGTCATGACTTACGCAATAAATTTGTTCGCATACTGCGAATTCACGCTGGCGGTGAATTTTACAGTGCGGCTTATGTGCGTAAGTGGATAGCTATCGCAAAACGTAACCCGTCTATATTGTTCTTCGCCTACACGCGAAGTTGGGCGGATGCTGGGGTACTCCCGTCGCTTCGCGAGCTTTCTCGTACGCCTAATGTAGTCTTGTGGTGGAGCTGCGACAAAACCTCAAAAGCTCCTCCACGAGTCAGAGGCATTCGACGAGCGTATCTCATGTCTTCAGATGACGACATACCTAAGTACCGTGTAGATTTAGTATTTCGAGATAAAAGGAATACCGTACTTAAGTGGGTAGACGATGCCATTGTGTGCCCAGCAGAGAACGGAGTCACCTCTACGACTTGCAGCCAGTGTCAGCTTTGTTTTCGAGAAAAGCCGATACCGTCGCGTAGTTTTGTCAAACTAGGCGTCTCCAACTCTATTTCGTTAGAGAAGCCAAACTACCTACAAAAGATTTCCTGAGGAAATCTTAATTAATTCTAAACCACGCACTCTAACCGGTGCGTGGTTTTTTACTTAGAAAGGAGATCAAACAATGGTTGAAACCATGCGAGTAATGTTAACCTGCAACGAAAAAGACATTCTCATAATTCCAGCGCATCGCTGCGAAACAATGATCTATGAGGTGCAGAAACAAGTAGACAAACTTGCGAGAGAACAAGGCAAGCCCTACGGTAAACTTGTAAGCACCCGAAGCCTGCAATAGGAGCAAATAAATAATGAACAAGACAAAGACA
>JAAHTG010001563.1_pt1 | contig 15142 bp, 17 predicted proteins | sample 6116081 | NCBI WGS metagenome assembly JAAHTG01 (sample SAMN13939989, study PRJNA603662) | sponge metagenome | isolation source: marine sponge | host: Mycale hentscheli | place: New Zealand | collected 2005 | reverse complement strand
CGCCCAAGTAGCGAAGGCGTCGGCTTCAAAGTAGCTGACATGGGTCACCGGTGCGTCCATATCGACGGGTTGAAAGCCGCGCAGGGTCATTGACCACCAGATATCGTCCTGTTTTTCCCAGTACAGGGGTGCTTGCCAGCCTTGTTCGCGTGCGTTCGCAATGCCGTCCGACAGCCATAGCACCGGATTTTCATAGCCGCCATCATCAATGAAATTTGTCCACTGGCGGTTCGTTACCGCGCGGTTGTTTAGGCGGTAAGGTCGCAGCAATGTCTCATGGCGCGGGGTTTCACAATCAAAAGCGAAGGCTTTACTGTTTGCTCCAACAGTGGCGGTGCCGCCAACATAGTTGGTCCAGCCTGCGTCCGCACTGTTTGCAGGTGTAACACCTAGTGGCTGTCCTTCCCGGTAAGCCGGACGCAGCGGGTTTTTGGCAAACAGGTGCAAAATATCAGTCAGTAACAGTTCCTGATGTTGCTGTTCGTGCTGCAGGCCCAGCTCAACCAGGGTCAGTACATCAGTACTCACAGGTTTGGTCAAAAGCCGGCCCATCGCTGTATCAACGTGGGTGCGGTAGCGATTAACCTCTTCCAACGATGGACGGGTCAACAGCCCGCGGGTGGGGCGAGGGAAGCGCTCTCCCACTTGTTCGTAATAGCTGTTGAACAGGTAAGGGAAAACCTCTGAAAACAAGCCGTAACCATCTGAATGCGGCACAAGAACGAAGGTTTCAAAAAACCAGCTGGTGTGGGCCAAATGCCATTTGGCCGGGCTGGCATCCTCCATCGACTGCACGGTTGCATCGGCGTCGGAAAGCGGGGCGGCAAGCGAGGCACTTTGGTCGCGCACCTGTTGGTACACCTCGCGTGGCTGCTGGGGGAAAGTGGGGTTTTGCTGTTCAGCACTATGCATAAATATCTCTGCTGTCACTATAGCGACCTATGGTTGAATAGGTCTAGGTTTTTCAACCGTTGATTAATTGCACCGGATTATTAGCACCAGTTTGCTGCGACCATATTAGCGATAGAAAAACCATAAGGCGTGGCTTGTTTTTGGCCAAGGGCGCGCGCAGGTCTGCACCATCACTCCTGACACAAATGGGTTTTGTGTCGCTTAAAAAGCTTGGCCAATTTGTTTAAGGACGGCGGACGTATATTTGGGGTCATACCAGACATTGCCGTCCTTGATGGTGACGGCCACATAATCAAGCGTGTTGATGTCCGCCAGCGGGTTGCCGTCCACGATGATAATGTCAGCCAGCTTGCCTGTTTCCAGGGTGCCTAAATCGCGGCCCATTCCAATAATTTCCGCGCCGCTTTTGGTGGCAGCTGAAATAGCTCGAGCAGGGGTCATGCCACTGTCGACCAGTGCGGACATTTCGCGCCAGATGGCTTCGGTGTGGAAATTCATCGGGCTGGCGGCATCGGTTCCAACGCCCATATAGGCGTTTGCGTCAATGAATTGGCGGGCGTTGATTTTCGAATGGCGAATTTCGTCGGGCGTGTCCCGGAAATAGGACAAAGCGCGGAAGTTTTTAAAACTGCGTTGCATTTCGGCGAACACATCAGGGGGCATGTCTGCTTCCAGTTCCGGCGTATTCAAACGCCCTGGGTTGGCTTCTGTTGCCGGATACACCCATATACGGTGGGCGATCGTTTGCACCACGGGAATGCGGTCTTCGGCGATCTTGCGCAGCAAGGCTTGTGGGTAGGGGGGCATTTTTGCGCTGCCCACATGCTGCAGCACGTCAACACCAGCAGCGATGGCATCTTCCATCGCGGGTACTTTATAGAGATGCGAGTGTACTTTCACCCCCCGGCTATGGGCGGCCTTCACCACCGCCTTCAGGTCGTCGCGGGTTAGGCCCAACCATGTTTTGATAACATCAGACCCTGCGTCGATCAGCTCCAACGCTTTGGCGGCGGCCTCTTCTGGGCTGTCGATGACAACCTGATAGCTGTCTGGCACGCCGTCCAGTTTAATGCGGGTGATCCATGGGCCTGAGACGATTAACCGGGGACCGGGGATAATGCCTGCGCGGATTTTATCGCGCACGGCCAATATGTCGAAGGGGCTGCCAAGATCGACACCGGTGGTTACACCGGCGCGCATCATATGTTTAGCGGCGATAGGCATAACGTCGGGCAGGCGTTTGGTGCCGCCGAGGAAATTATAATATTCGTCGTAGTCGCCATGGCCGATCAGGTCCAGGTGGATATGCAGGTCAATCAGCCCCGGCATAACGGTTTTACCGCGCGCATCGATAACTGGTATGCCGTCTGGCACTATAACTTCGTGCGCTGGTCCCGCCGCGACAATGCGGTTGCCGTGTACCAAAATTACCGAATTGTGGACCGGTGGCGCCTCGTAGCCGTCGACCATCATGCCGCCGACTATGGCATATTGGTTGGCTTCGTTCTCTTGCGCCGCAGCGGGCATATAGATCACTAGGATTACTGAGAAAGCCAAGAACAGACGGGTCATAGAGGTTTCCTTTTCTACAGTGTGCCCGGCGGGCCGTGATGGCAGCGCAAACTTACCCTTCCGGATAGGTCATTTTGGCGGCATTGGGGTAATTATAGGCGCAGACATAAATCAGCCTGCCATTTTTAGCGCAGTCGCCGAAGCTGATGCCAGCGTCGTGGTATTGCTGTGGTTTGATGATCACCAGCCGGTTGAAGCACATGGGCACGGTCATCAACTCTTCCCATTTGCTGGGATCATTGGTGTTTTTGTTAATTACGTCATCCAGAAACTGTTGCTGCGAGGTGAAGCCCAGTTCCGCCAACTCGGCTGAATTATAAGGTGCATGGTCGGTACCTGTTTCAATGTGGCGAAACAAATGGGTGCCACCCTGGCAGTGTTCCGGCAGGGTCAGATACAGGATCGCTGTCCAATGCACGTTGTCGATATGCACGCCTTCAGATCCTTTGTCGCCCTCAAGTGCCAACCGGAAATGCGCGTGCGAGCTGGTGGGTACTGGCACCACCGGTTCGCCGATCAGTTCAGCAATTTTTTCATCGTACCCATTGATATGCTGCGGGTGCTCAGAATCGAGTCCCGGATAAAACTGAGGCGTTTCCGGCGTGGGGTATTTTTGTTCCAGCGCCGCATCGCGCAGTGCTTGCGGATCGCCGAGGAAATCATCAACAACAATGACGGATCTGATCATAAACTGCCTGCGTGATTGAAAAAACTCAGATAAACCAATCGGCCATTTTCAACACTGTCACCAAAACTGACACCTGCGTCGTGCCAATGTTGGGGGCGCATCAAAATCATCCGATTAAACCGCATGGGAATGGTCATGGTTTTTTCCCATTTGGACGGATCGTTAGAATGGGCGTTCACGGTTAGGTCAAGCAGCTCTTGCTGGTCGGTGGAGCCATATTTTTCGTATTCATGTCTGAAATAGGGTGCTCGGTCAGTACCGGTTGGCAAATGTCTGAAGAAATGGGTGCCGTCCTGGCAATGTTCCGGCAGAGTCAGATACAGAATTGCAGTCCAGTGGGCATTATCGATGTGAACGCTGTGAGTGCCTTTTTCGCCTTCTAGCGCAAGGCGGAATTTAGCGTAAGAAGTTCCTTCCACCGGCACCAGCGGTTCGCCGACAATTTCCGAAATTTTCTTATCGAGTCCGTTGATGATTTGTTTGTATTTGGAATTGCGGCCTGGAAAGCGCGGCAAGTCGTCGTATTCGGGATAGTCTTGCTGAAGCGCCAGGTTTCGCAGCTGATGTGGGTCGCTCAGGAAGTCATCGAGAATGTAAAAGGATCGTATCATGGTCGGGTTTTTGCTCCTGCCAAAGCAATAGAATATTCGTGTAAAAAAACCAAAAGATTTGTGTGTTGGCAGATAGGCATTGTTTGTTTGGCGGTCAATGGTTTATCGCCAAACCCAATGGTCGTTCCATTATCACCAAGGTGGCATCGGAGTCGGTTGCCGGCGCTTCTGTTCTTACTTCTTCGAAACCCATGGCGCTATATACATGGCGTGCCCGCTCGTTTTCTTCGTAGACATCAAGCCAAAGCATCGATGCGCCTTCATCTGTGAATCTGTCAATCACTGCTTGCATGAAGGCGCTGCCGATGCCGTCATCGCGGCGCGCGACAATGATGCGCCTCCATTCAACGATACCAGGTTCATTTTCAAACAGGATTGCATAGCCAAGCGCCGTGCCCTGAATACCTTCCGCTATCAGATAGTGCGCCCTGGGGTCTTTCAAATATTTACGATGAGTTTCTTCATCCCAACAATGGACAAAAATATTTGCCGGGTCCATTTCCAGGGCCCGAATGAAAAATATGTCATTGGCGGTTGCCTTGCGCAGTTTGTGAAAGCGAGACATAGTATCCCCAAATAACGCTTATGAACGCTCAAAACCGGAACCATTATGACCCAGTATCAACTTCATCCGCACCTAGCTTGTGACACGATCGGCGTTACCGACCTTGATTTGTGTCAATTACTGCTGATGAACGACCAAACCTATCCGTGGCTGATTATGGTACCGAAACGTGCTGGTATGCGTGAACTGCATGACCTGTTGCCCGGGGACCAACAAACGCTCATGACAGAGGTTACAAAGGTCTCGCGGGCCATGCAGCGGCTGTTTAAGGCTGACAAAATGAATGTGGCAGCGCTCGGTAACATGGTGCCGCAACTGCATGTCCATGTCATTGCTCGCTATGAGAGCGACCCGGCGTGGCCGGGTCCGATTTGGGGCGTGGTTGAATCTCGGCCCCACAGCCCCGCAACGCTTGCAAAAGCAACTCAGGTTATTAAGGCCGCCCTGAGTTAGTTAGCGACTGAAATTCAAACTGATGGCTCAGTGCCGGAAATGGCGCATGCCGGTAAACACCATGGCAAGCCCTGCGTCGTCTGCGGCGTCGATTACATCCTGATCGCGCATGGACCCACCCGGCTGGATCACGGCGGTAGCCCCAGCTTCTGCTGCTGCAAGCAGGCCGTCAGCGAAAGGAAAAAAGGCATCTGAGGCAACCACACTGCCTTTGGCCAAGCTCTCGGCCTCGCCAGCCATCTCTGCGGCTTCGCCCGCTCGCAGGGCCGCAATTCTGCTGCTGTCGCGGCGGTTCATTTGCCCGGCACCCACGCCCACAGTCATACCATCTCGCACATAAACGATGGCGTTTGATTTCACATGCTTGCCGACTTTGAAAGCAAATAGCATGTCGGCCAGTTCCTGCGCTGTGGGTTGGCGTTTGCTGACAACTTTCAGGTCGTCGGCCGTGATGTTGCCGGTGTCTCGGTTTTGCACCAGATAGCCACCAGCCACGGTCTTGACCATTTTTGCCGGCTGTAGCGGGTCTGCCATGCTGCCAGTAGTCAATAGCCGCAGGTTCTTCTTTGCTCCGATGATCGCCTTGGCTTCGTCGGTGACGTCTGGAGCGATAATAACCTCTGTAAACACTTTGATAATGGCCTTAGCAGTTGTACCGTCAAGCGTGCCGTTTAATGCGACAATGCCACCAAAGGCGGAAACCGGATCACATTTCAGAGCTTTTTCATAAGCCTCTAGCAAGGTTGATCCAGTGGCTACACCACAAGGGTTGGCGTGCTTGATGATTGCGACGGTGGGTATGCTACCATCAAATTCGCTCACCAGTTCAAAGGCCGCATCGGTATCATTCAGGTTGTTATAGGAAAGTTCCTTGCCCTGGTGTTGGGTGGCGGTTGCAATGCCTGAGCGGTCTTCGTTATTGCGGTAAAAAGCCGCCACTTGGTGCGGGTTTTCGCCGTACCGGCATTCCTGCACTTTGGTGCCAGCAAAGGGCATGCGGTCGGGGAAAGTTTCGTTGTTTTGCTCGGCAAACCAGCCCGCGATGGCAGCGTCATACGATCCGGTGCGGCTATAGGCCTTTGCTGCCAACTTACGGCGCGTGTCCAGCGTGGTGCCGCCTGATTGTTCGATCTCGGCAATCACGCCAGCATAGTCAGCTGGGTCGGTAATAATGGTAACAAAGCCATGGTTTTTTGCGGCTGAGCGCACCATGGCTGGTCCGCCAATGTCGATATTCTCGATGCAGGTCTCGAAATCTGCACCTGAAGCAACCGTTGCCTCAAACGGATAGAGGTTGATCGCCACTAGATCGATGGCGCTGATATCGTGATCGCGCATGGCTGCAAGGTGTGTGTCGTTGTTACGTAGCGCCAGTAATCCGCCGTGAATTTTCGGGTGCAGGGTTTTCACTCGACCATCCATCATTTCCGGGAAACCGGTATGGTCTGCAACTTCAATGACCGGCACACCGGCGTCGCGCAGTGCCTTTGCCGACCCACCGGTAGACAGGATCTCCACACCAGCTTTATCGAGGGCTTTGCTCAGCTCAACAAGGCCGGTTTTATCGGAAACGGAAACAAGGGCACGTTTGATCGAAACGGTGGTCATAAGAGGCAAGCTTTCTAAACATGTTGGCAGCGAAACAGGCAGGCCACTATGGCGCGCCTCAAACGCTTATTTCACTAAGGGTCCAGTTTAATTTTATCGGCGCGGCACCGTCCGCGTTGACGGAAACGGTTATTTGTTTGCTGGCAACCGGCGTGTCGGGCTGGGCCAGATACAGGCTGTCTTCTATTTCGGCATTTTCATCATCGATATCAAAAATCCAGGTTTTACCACCTCGTGTTTCCAGCGAAATTCTGCCGTCCGGTGCCTTGAAGGCTTGTACGCCTGGGTGAAGATGGAACCTGAGCGTCACTGACTGTCCGGCTAATTTCTTTAGCTTACGGCCTGAAAGCCGGTCGCTGCCTTTCAGTTTTTTGCCGTCGCCTGAAAGCAGCAACGTTCGTTCATGCAAAACTCCGAAGCGTTTCTCGTAGCCGTTGTGGATTACCTTGATCGATACCCCGTCGTCTATAACTTCGCGCGTGGTCTGGGTTTCGCTGCCACCGGTACCAACAAAACCATCGTCTCTGATTTGATTGCTGTTGGGGTCACCGTCAACCAAGGTACTGTTTGCTGCGGTTGACCGGGCCATGATAGCGAGCTCAGCCATCGGGCCGCGCGCGCTGGCCGGGCCCATGTTAACGATCAATCGTTCTTGGCCTACTGAGAATTCAAAGGCACCGGTTGCGGCGACAGCCTTGCCAGACAAGGCGCGCGCAGGTGGTGTGCCCGCATCGATAATCAGGCAGTTGGCACCGGCGACGGCGCGTTGAATACCGCTATGAGCGGCATTCTCTGTGGCTTTACCCTTGGCTTCACTTGCTGCCAAGATAGCATCAGTGCCGTGTCCGCCTTCAGCGGAAACGCCGCCTACGTGTGCAAAGCTGCCATCGCCGTGGCGCATGGTACGAACGAACGGTGCTAGCTTATCCAGGGTTACCTGAACCCAGGGCGGCAGGTCGGCATTTACATCGATGAATGTGTTGCGCACCAGAATAAGCATTTGCATGGTTCGAATGGCGTCTGCTGCGTTGCGGCTTGCCGGACCACCGTCCGGCAGCACAAAGCTTTTGGTGGTTTTTTCCAGCATGCGAAGTCCGCGCAGTTGCCAGCCTGCGCCGCCCGGTAACAACAAGCCGCCCAGCGTTAATGCGGTGGCAGCATATATTTGAGGCAGGCCTTCGGCGGCGTCCTGGTTGCAGCGCGACAGGTGGCGCAACTGGCGCGCCATCGCAGTTAACACCCCTGAACGATATACCGAATCGTCTGACGACAGGATAAGCGGTGCGTGGGCAGACCAGTTGATGAAACGCCTTGCCAGGGTTTCACATTGCCAAACTTCAGGATGCCAATTTGTACCATGAGCTAGCCACCAGCCAAGGATGGTTTCTGCCGCGTCGCGGGCTTTTAACTGGTCGCCCACGTGGGCCAAATCCTGCAACCAGTGAAACGAGTGGGCATAGTGGCGAAATTCAGGTGTCGCTCCCGCAACATCATTCCAAAAACCTTCGTGCAGCGGGTGTTGTTCGCCCTCGAACAGCATGTCGCCGCCAAGGATGGCTGAGCCAAGCGTGGCATTGCCCGGCGCAGGGTCATCGGGGCTGCCCAGCAATTGCAGTGGATAGCGCCCTTTCAGGCGAAACTCGTAAAGGCCGAGACCGTAACCCCATTCGCGCAGTGCTTTTGACGCAGCTTTTGCCACGCCAGAGATAATGTGGCCGCTGGTGTCGCGCCGCAGGGTAGACCGCGAAAGCGGTGCCGCAGAAACAAAGCCAGCGATTTTATCAATGGCGGCCGACATGGGTTTCTATCCCCGCAGGTTTTTGATATTTTCGGCGTAGGCAGACGGTCCGCCCTTGAAGGTGGCGCTGCCGGCAACCAACACATCAGCGCCAGCACTTATAACCCGTTCCACGGTACCCATATTCAAGCCGCCGTCTACTTCAAGGTCGATATCCAAACCTAGCGAATCGATTCGTTTTCGAATCGTCTCGATTTTGCGCAGTTGGCTTTCAATGAAAGATTGGCCGCCAAACCCTGGGTTAACCGACATCACTAAAATCAAATCCAGATCTTCATACAGGTATTCAATGCTGCTTGCCGGTGTTGCCGGGTTCAGCGACACGCCGGACTTCACCCCCACCCCTCTGATTGCCTGCAAGGTGCGGTGGGTGTGCGGACCAGCCTCAACATGTGCAGTGATAATATCAGCACCTGCATTGGCAAAAGCTTCGATGTAGGGGTCCACGGGTTCGATCATCAAATGCACGTCGAATATTTTCTCGCTGTGCGGGCGCAGGGCCGCGACCACATCGGGGCCGATGGTGATGTTGGGGACAAAATGACCGTCCATCACATCAATATGGATATAATCGGCGCCAGCCGCATCAACGGCGCGCACTTCCTCGCCCAATTTCGCGAAATCGGCGGAAAGAATACTTGGGGCTATTCTGATAGGCTTTTGCATGGCGTTTGCTTATCAGGTTGCGCCGGTTCGAGCAAGCCGAAGGGTGCCGCCCGGGTCGTATATTTTGTTATATTTTTGCCTTGGTAATTCTGGCGGCATAAAAGCCGTCCATACCGCCCTTGTCACTGTAATGCGACGGCAGGCACAAAAGATCGCCAGCCAGCGTGACAAGCTCGTTCAGCCCGCCCGTATCAGCCGCGGTTATAGGCAGCCGTTTTGCGCCCTCGGTTGCCTTCAAAAAGCGGGTTATCTGGTCTGGTCCTTCGCTTTTTTCCAGTGAACAGACGCAGTAAACCAGCGTACCACCAACAGGTAGCAGGCTGTAGGCATGGGCGAGGATTGCGGTTTGCAGATTGGCCAGTTTAGCCACATCGTCGGCGGTTTTGGTCCAAAGAACATCGGGGTTGCGGCGCAGGGTGCCGGTGGCGCTGCAGGGCGCGTCCACCAGAATATGGTCAACAGGTGCAGGCGGCGTGTAGGCCGCAGCATTGTCGATCACAACCTCAGCAGACAGGCCGGTCCGCTTCAGGTTGGCTTTCAGTCTGCCCATGCGGTTTTTTGACCGGTCCACGGAAATCACGTTTGCACCGGCTGCTGCCAGCTGCATGGTTTTCCCGCCCGGTGCGGCGCATAGGTCCAGCACATGTTTGCCGGAAATATCACCCAGCAATGTCGCGGGGATTGCCGCAGCCATATCCTGCACCCACCAATTGCCACCGTTGTAGCCTTCCAGTGCCATGACATCGGTGGCTGCACGGCGGATGCTGCCGGTGGGCAGCAGGGTACCGTCCAGTTTTGCGGCCCAGACGTCAGCGTCTTCGCCGGGTTTCAGGCTGATGTCCAGCGGCGGGTTGGTCGCCAGCGTGGCTGCAATTGCCTGCATCGCCGCCTTGCCGTAGGACGAGGTCCAGCTTTCGCGCAGCCATTGCGGCAAGTTGCGCTCGGGCGCTGTGCTGAGGTCTTTGAGGATTTTATCGCGTTTGCGGATCGCGCTGCGCAAGATCGCATTGACCAGCCCGGCGAAACCCTTTTCTTTGCCCTCTAGCGCCTTGATCATATCGACCGTTTCATTAACTGCTGCATGGTCTGCGGTGCGCATAAATAAAATCTGCGCCAGCCCCGTCACCAGTGCCGCCTCCGTCCAGGTGGCGTTTTTAGGTAAGCCCCGGTCCAGCAGTGTACCCATAATAAATCTTAGCGCACCTAACTGGCGCAGGCTGAGCATAACCAGATTAAAGGCGAAGGCGCGGTCTCTAGCATCAAGCTTTGCCTCGCGGGTCATCTCGTCGAGCGCAACATCAAAAGGCCGATTCTTCAGCGTTACTGCCATCAGTGTGCGCACAGCGACGGTGCGGGAGCTTTTGGTCCCGTCAACGTTGGTGTTGATATCCGTGTTGTTTGAAGGTGTCTGTTTCATGCGCTCTTTGATCATATTATCTGGGCCAAGGGAAGGCATTACTTGCATTGTTTGCCGCGCGTCTTCTAGATTAGCTCAATAAAACCAACGATAAAAAAAGCAGCGGGATAAGTGCAATGCATCAGTCAGTGATAATTGGGCGCCAGTTTAATGGTCCGCCAAAATCCGCCAATGGCGGTTACGCCAGCGGCGTGCTTGCAACCGGGTTAAAGCAGGCCGGATACAACGGCGCGGTTGAGGCATCATTGCATGCGCCGCCGCCTTTGGACCACGCTATGCAACTGGGCGCGACGGTTGACACGGCGCTGTTGAGCGACGATGACACCAAAGTTGGCACTGCCAAGGCCGCGACTTTGTCGCTTGAAGTGCCGACCTTGCCCAGTGCCCCCAAATTTGTCGGTGCGCCCAAAATAGGCAAAGACGCTTTCAGGCCGTTTGATCAATGTTTTGTTTGCGGCGGCGCACGCCATGCGGGCGACGGGCTTTGTATCGAAGCACAGGTTGTCGACGGCCCAGAGGGTAAGCCCGGCCTGATGGGTGCGCCCTGGCAGTTGCACCAAAACTTCGCGGACGAGAACGGCGAGATCGACCCGGCCTATATTTGGTCAGCGCTGGACTGCCCCGGTTATTTTGCCTGCGCCTACGGCGAAGCGGCCTTGCTGGGCCGATTGACCGCAGACATATTCAAACCCTTGAAGCTGGGTGGTGACGCCATGGTTTACGGATGGTCGCTAGATGACCCAGGCGCGCCCAAAAGCCGCAAACGGCGTTGCGGCACAGCGGTGATTGATGCGAACGGAGAGTTGGTCGCCAAGGCTGAAGGCCTGTGGATTACCATCGATCCAGCCCGGTTGGCGGGGTAAACGGCATGTCAGTGTTAACCGACGCTTTAAGCGGGCTTAAGCCATATGGTGACAAGCGTATAGTTGGTACCTTCGGCCTTGGAATGGCCAGCGGGTTTCCGCTGACCTTTGTTATTTCGTTGATGGGCTTTTGGCTTTCTTACAGTGATGCCAGTAAGAGTGACGTTGGTCTCTTCGCCCTGATCACGACCTTTTACACTTGGAAATTTATCTGGTCACCGGCGATTGATCGCCTACCCCTTGGCTGGATTACCCGGACCTTTGGGCAGCGGCGCGGTTGGCTTTTGCTTATTTAAGCGCTGATGGCGTTGTTGATATTGATTATCGCTCAGTTCGACCCGGCAACTCAGTTGTTTCAAGTGGCGGTTCTCGCGGCGGCAATTGCCTTTCTGTCCGCTAGCCAGGACATTGTGATAGACGCTTATCGGATTGAAATTTTGGATAATGAAGACCAAGGCCACAGCGCGGCATCCTATGTTTATGGTTATCGCACTGCCAATTTCGCTGCCGGTATAGCGGTGTTGCTTGTCGCTGACGCATACGGTTGGACGATAGCCATCAGCCTGCTTCCAATATTGTTTTTGCCGGGTACGCTTGCAGTTTTGTGGCTCGGCGAACCCAATCGAGGTGACAAAAATGATGAGTTTTTGCGCAATGAAACCGAGGCCGCGCACCTTTCGCCCGTAGTGAATCGGTTGCGTGAAGCGATTTACCTGCCGTTTAAAGAGTTTACCCGGCGCGAAAATTGGCATCTGGTTCTCTTGTTTATTTTTCTGTTTAAAGCTGGTGATGCTGTCGCGTCTATTATGACAGCACCGCTTATCAAGGACATGGGTTTTGCGCTGACCGATGTGGCGTGGGCCAATAAAACGGTTGGATTTATCGCCCTAATGCTGGGTGTTGGCTTAGGGGCCATGTTCTACAAGCAAATTGGCATGTATAAGGCCCTGTTCTTGTCGGGCATTTTGATGATGCTCACCAATCTTGGTTTTGCGTGGCTTTGGGTTGGAGAGGCTGAAGCATGGCGCCTGGCCGCGACAATTGGCATGGAAAACTTTGCTACCGGTTTAGGGACCACGGTAATTATCGCCTATATGGCGGGGCTGTGTAATGCCAATTTCACCGCGACTCAGTTCGCCTTGATGTCATCGCTGGGCAATCAGGCGCGCACGCTGCTCGGCGCACCAAGCGGCTATGTTGCCGACTATATGGGTTGGTTTGAGTTTTTCATTGTTGCGACACTGTTGGCGCTGCCCGGCCTGTTTGTGCTTTGGATATTGTGGCGCAAGGATGCCTCTGGCCCCGTGACAGATTGAATAGTATTTCACCCGTGTGTCACGGCAATGCCATGCTATTGTGATGTAACAAAGCCATCATTCTGGTGTAATAAAACTGACGTCGAAGATGTTTACGAGGTTTGGGTATGAAAAAATACGCTCCCATACGGCCAAAGGTCGCCGCCGCACAAGCCATGGCAGGTGCCCCTTCTTACGTGCGTCAGGGCAGCATTGAGGTTCGTCTCGCCCGCTCGCTAAAGGAAATTAAAGCCGCGCAGAAGTTGCGCTTTAAAATTTTCTATGAGGAAATGCATGCCAAGCCCGACTGGCGCATGCGCCTCACCCGCCGCGACATCGACCCATACGATATTTCTGTGATCACCTGCTGGTGCTGGATCACGACCGGCCCAGGGGTAAGCGCATCGTTGGCACATACCGCTTGCTGCGCCAGGAAGTGGCACAGAGGCATGACGGCTTTTACTCATCAGGCGAATATGATTTGGCGCCGATGATGACAGACAGCTTCCGCGCCCAGATCGGTGAAGACAAGCAGCTTCTTGAGTTGGGTCGGTCTTGCGTTCACAAAGACTACCGCGCCAATTCTACGATCAATATGCTCTGGAAAGGCATTGCCGAATACCTTAAGGAACATAACATCGCTTATATGTTCGGTTGCGCCAGTTTCGAAGGCACAGACCCAGCGGAATTTACCCAGTCTATGTCGTATCTATACCATAACCATCTGGTGCCAGATGACTTTAAGGTGCGCGCGCTGGAGGGCCAGTTTGTTGAAATGAACCGGGTGCCAGCCGACGAACTGGATGTTCGCACCGCTCGGCGCGCTTTGCCGCCACTGATCAAAGGCTATCTGCGCATTGGCTGCTTTATTGGTGACGGCGCGGTGGTGGACGAGCAATTCGGTACCACAGATGTATTTATCCTGCTGCCGGTGGAAAAAATTGCTAAACGCTATTCGAAAAAATACGACTTGAAGGGCGAGGCGAACGACAGCGGTCCGGAAATTGCCGCGGTTCAGTAAGCAGCGTCTTCATGTTGAAAACTATTTTCGCTTAAAAACAAGTGACAGGTTGTTGGCCGGCATTTCTATGATGGCTGGATCGCCGAAACCATGGACCATTGCCAACTCACTCACTGCTTCAAGGTCACGCACACCCCAACTGTTGTCCCGAGACCGAAGCGATGCGTCAAAGCTTTCGTTAGACGGCGATGTATGCGCGCCGCCGCGCCGGTAAGGGCCATATAGAAAAAAAACGCCGTCTGATGCCGCCCCCCCTGAAACCAAAGTTGTCGCTGCGCGGCGCACCAGCGCTTCTGCTACCGACCAGGGGGCAATATGAATAAGATTGATAGCGGCGACGGCGGATATGGGTGCGGGCACCTCAAGGGTACTAAATTCATTTTCGAAAACATTCATATGGACGGCGGGCAGAATATTTTCTTCGCCCGACTCTGCGGCCCATGCATTGATGCTGTCCAGTTTGTCCGGTTCAATATCGCTTGGTTGCCAGTATAGCGGCTGCAAATGGCTCGCCATATGAGCGGCATGCTGGCCGGTGCCGCTGGCAATTTCAACCAACGTGCCGCTTTTAGGCAGATGCGCGCGAAAAACTTCCAGCAAAGCATCTCGGTTGCGCTCGGTTGCTGGTGCATACAGCTTTTGGCTAGCTCTGCCTGGGCCTGATCGGTTTGTGTCGGTGGGTTTTGGGTCGAAAAATTTGGTCATTCGTCGCCGCTTCTGTTCGAAGACCGTCCGCCGCCACCATCACCCGTACGGCCTGCTCGCATGCGATCGCGGAAGCGGGAAAAAAGAAAAACCGGCACAACGATTGTGGCGCCCAGCAGCACATACTCCATGCCGGAGCCAGAGAACCATGCCCACATTTCTGCCAATGTGTTACCAATCCAACCGACAATGTCGCCTGGGCTCCAGGCCAGTTTATACATCACAAAACCAACCACAAAGCTCCAGATAACAAGCTTGATAATGGTGCCGCTGGTGATTGACTTGTCTGCCATAGTGAAAGGCGCCTTTCTGTGGATCTGATCGTTAGATGCTAACCGCCTCTGTCTCAGTGATCAAGCAGGCCTTTTTATTATAGGCTGGGGTAATACAGGCTGTTGCTATTGCTGCGATTCCAGGTGCTGGCGTATGCAATTCTCGGTGTCCACATCCTGACCGGTGCGTGAGCGAGCGTTAACCCGGTGAGCACGGAAATGGTCGCCGTTTGCCGGTTCGTAAAAAATAACCTCGACAACACAAGAAGATGCTTCAAATATCATCACTTGCACACTATCGTCGCGGCGCACTAGTGATGGCGTACCCAGATAAGCTACAACACCTGTGGGTGCTTGACCGTCAAGTCGTGCCATATCAACTGCTATCGGCTCGGGCTCGGCAGGGGTAGGGAATAGTGCATCTGGCTCGGGTATTTGCGCCGACTGTGTGGTTTCAACTTCAGGCGGTGGGGTTGCTTCGGCCACTGGCGGTACCGGCTCGGTAGGCGCCGCACAAGCGGCCAGCAAAAGGCCAAGCGTGACCGACAGGTATTTAGCCACAGGATGTGTCACAGAGTGTTGGTCTCCGGCTTTTCGCGCGTTGGTCGGTGAGCCAAATCAGGCACCCCCAATTGATGAACGATATGGGTCATCATCGCAGCTCCGATGATCGGCGCAAGGATATTCAGGAACGGC
>JAAHTG010001560.1_pt1 | contig 15161 bp, 9 predicted proteins | sample 6116081 | NCBI WGS metagenome assembly JAAHTG01 (sample SAMN13939989, study PRJNA603662) | sponge metagenome | isolation source: marine sponge | host: Mycale hentscheli | place: New Zealand | collected 2005 | reverse complement strand
CTCTAGATTTCTTAGGAATCCCGCGTCTCCGACGCTGGGAGGATGTCAATTAGAAGGATGATCATAATCAAGAACATTAGGTTCTAAGCCTCGTTCTTTTCCAACCGAAATATCTAAAACAGGTTAAGCTATTTCCAAAGAAAAAACCTTTTCCCCTTGCCCATTGAACTTTGCCCTTTGTTGAGGTTGATTTATAATTGTTGAATGGAATCAGATAAGATTATTCAATTTAAGATGAGAAAAACGATCGCACATTTAGGCCCAAAAGGAACTTATTCAGAACTTGCCACCTTATGTTACGCTCAAATTCTCAAAGAAAATAATGATCTTGATTCTGAGTTAACACCCATATCCAGTATTTCTCAAACTTTATTAACTGTATCCCAAGAAAAAGCTGATATAGCAGTTGTTCCCATTGAAAATTCCATCGAAGGAACAGTAGTTATTACCCTTGATACTTTATGGGAGTTAGAAAATTTACATATTCAACAGGCGTTGACTATACCTATCGTACATAATCTTTTATCCCGTGGTCGATCGCTTTGGGGCATCAAAACAGTTTATTCTCATCCTCAAGCTTTAGCTCAATGTCAAAAATGGTTAGCCAAAAACCTTCCTAAAGCTCGATTAATTGCCACTAACTCCACAACAGAAGCCCTCCACCATCTCAATCAAGAACCCACCGCAGGAGCAATTTCGTCAGTGAGAGCAGCTCACTTGTACGATTTGCCAATTATGGTAGAAAATATCAACGATTACGCCCACAATTTTACTCGTTTTTGGGTAATTACCCGTGAACCTCATCATCACGGACACCATGTATCTTTGGGTTTAGCTTTTGAGCAAAATATGCCGGGGGTATTAATTCAACCGTTGAAAATTTTTGCAGATCGATCGATTAATTTAACTAAAATAGAGTCTAGACCAAATAAATATTGTTTAGGAGAATATTTGTTTTTTGTTGATTTGGAAGGAGATTCAGGTCAAAAAACAATTCAAGCAGCATTGAGTAAGTTAAAAGATTTTAGTAAATCATTAAAGGTTTTTGGTAATTATGACATTATCAAAATACAACGACAGGAATTAAATCAATTTTGACATTTACAGAACTCATTTAGGATCTGTAATTATGATTTTATTTTCTATTTTCAAAATGTTCACATATAAACATTTTCTGTGAGTGAAATCAGAAGCTCTCAAATTAATTCTATAGCAGAAAACGGGTTGATTAGGACATTGGTGATTTTTAAAAGTATTGCTATGTCGAGATTTTAACCTTTGTCCTTTGTCCTTTGCTATACAAAAATTATTTCCTTTGGAAAAGGCTTTACTCTTACCAAAGGAAAGTTTTATCTCAAAAATAGTTCAGTTCTAAATTGTGCTTTATTTATTCAATTTCGATCGTCGTTGGTTGATTATTATCACTACCACCACCAAAATTGTTACTATTGCTTTTATCTACAGGTTGACGATATTCTGCATATAAACGGTCACGCCAAGCGAAGAAAAATTCATAGTCACTATGGTCTGCAATCCCCGGAATACCTTTACTTTCCAAATCGATGGGTAAATCCAAATAAGCAACAGGAGGAAATTTGAGCAGAGTACTGACAGCGGCAATGGAGAAATCTGCTAGAGCCGGTTGATTTCCTGTTAAATAGGGTTGATTTTGTAAGATTAAGCTTAAAGCATCTAAATCTTTTTTGACATCTTTTTCTGCTTCTTTCAAAATATCATGACCTAGCCCAATGCCTGTACCAATAACTGTTAGAAATCCAGAAGGTAATACACTGAGGACATTTTTTAAAATATCTGGAGTATTATTCGGTAACAAAGACAGACGAAAATTTTGATAATGATTTAAAGCACCGATAAAAGCTTTACGAGTTTTTAACACAAATGATTCATCAGCCCATTCTTCCATTAAAAAAGATTGACCCTTGGCAAGGGCATCAATGGGAATTAATGGTTTTAGAGGATATTTTTCATCCAAATATAGAGCAATTTTGGTTGAATCCGCTACGACTGTGTCTCCATCTTTTAAAACAGGAACTTGTCTTTGTCCTGAGATTTTGAATACGTCTAACTGCCCAATACCGGGGATTACTTCAATTTTTTTATACTCTAGTCCTTTATAGTCCAGAATTAATCTAACTTTTTCGCAGAATGGGGATAATTCAAATTGATAAAGTTCTAGCATCTTTAATCTCTATATGTAATAAAACTTAATAATTATACTTTAACGTGTTTTTTTTGATGTAGTGAAGGATTAACAATAAACTATTCTGAAAATAAACATTTTATAGTTCATAGTTTTGAATTGCGAATTCTACTATAGATTATTTAGTAAATAATTTAAAATAAGTAAATGTAGCCAATTCTTTAAGAGGAAATAAGATATAAGTTAAAGGATTAATGGTTACGATAATATTGCGAAAATCTCTGACAGCTAAATTAACAATTTGTTTAGCAACCCATTGAGAAGACATGATCCCAACGGGGTTAAGATTACTTTTAAAAGGGCCTAAAATTAGTTTTCTGATTACACAAGGAGCATTAACTCGTTTCATGGTTACAAGCTCACCCATTGTTCTTTTACTCATTTCGTACAAGGGACTAAAAGCAGGATTGACTTCTGCTTCTGAAGTGTTGACCCAAATTTCTTTAGTCGCTTTTTCCTGATTGGTTTTAACTGTATTTAAAAATAATTCTAATAAACGCCAACCCGAAAAAGTATTAATTTCATAGGATTTTTCGATCGCATTAGCTGTTTTTTCTCCATGAACATTAATGCCATGATTAATGATTAAAATATCTGTTTGAGCAAAAATTTCTTGTAATTGTGATTCTTCCCCTATTTGCCAGGTAACTGTTTTAATGGGTATTTGTTCATTTTTGATCTCAATAAATAATTCTTTATTTCCAGAAGTTAAAGCCGTAACTTTTGCTCCTTTTAAATATAATTCTTTGATCAAAGCCTGTCCTAATGTACCATTTGCTCCTGTAACGGCAATTTTCTTCCCTTTCAAAGACAAAGCACTACCGATAATGCGATCGACTAAAGTTAATGTACCGCAAAAATAAGCATTTTGATCATCAAAATGATGTCGCCAATGATAGGTACGATTCACAAAATAATTGGCGGGAATAGTGGTAAATTCTCCTTGACGGTGAGTAACATCGGTAAGATCGTGGGCATAAGGTACACCAAGTCCTCTGGCGATAGCACCGAAACTAAAAGTTAAAGTATAAAAAAAACCTGTCCACACTAACCATTGATATTCGATGGTAATCCATCCTTGAGAAATGACCAAAAAACTATAACCAAAACTGAAGATTAACATGACCACAGATTCTGGTAAGTCATTATACCAATTAGCTTGACGATAAATTGTTTCACTTTTGACAGATAAATCAGGCTTAAATATGCGATGATGCCATGAATGTAAACGATATAACGGTTGCCATAAATGGGAAATGAGATGATAGCAATCCCTTACCAATTCTACCCAAATGATAGACATTAGTGCGATCGAAATCGCTATCAGTACAGAACTATTAATCATATTGTGGAATAAGGTCTTAAAAATGAGTAAAACTATAGGCTATTGTAACTGAAATTAGAAAAATCATGAAAAACCAATCAATAATTCATTTACAGTTGACGATCGCTTTGACATAGACTATTAGTTAATTGATAATTAATTTTTGTGTCGCCATTTGATCTACTTTCCAAAATATTTTCATATAATTAAAGTTAAGTTTTGATTATTCAACAAGTTTCGCAAAAAAAAGAGAACTATATGTACGACGTTAAAATTACAAACAACTACATTTATTCTATTTTTCTTGATGGTGGCAAAAAAATGATTGTTCCACCGAATGGAGGTAAAGCGGAGTTAAACAAATGGGGTAGTCATATCCTTAATGTGCCGGGCATGGGTGATATCAACTTCATAGATTTGAGTGAAACAAAGCTCAATCAATATACAACTCCCAAACTTCCTTGGACAGAAGCTACTTGGGGAGGATTAATTCGCTATCGCAGTCTAGATGCTTACTTTCGCTACGAAGGTCAGGGTAAAGTTGATGTTGTGGTAGATAAATGGGGTTCTGTCGCACTTGAGTTTGCTAAGGGTGGTGGAATGATTGTTTCTTTAGATGACTTAATTGTTGTTTGATCAAGCAGTTTGCTTGTTTAATATCTCTCATAACAATATTGAGCATTTATCTATGCTGTCAACATTCATTAAGAAATTGAAAATTCTTAAACAACAATCAATCTCACTCCTATTCAAATGTTTTATCTCACCCATCTCCGTAATTAATTCCTAAGTCGAACCCAAATAACATCAGTCATTTAATAGATGAAAAAACGATCTAAACCATTTTTGAGAAACGATTCAATAAAAGTCTGTGCCTCATACGCAGGAAGAGGATGACTTAATAAATAACCTTGCATCACATCACATCCCAAACCAGTTAACAACTTCAATTGTTCTACCGTTTCGACTCCTTCGGCGACAATTTGTAAATTAAAACCCTTACCCAAAGTAACAACCGCAGAAATAATGGCTAAATCTTCAGGTTCACTTTTTAACTCACGAACAAAGCTCTGATCTATTTTGATCGTATGAAAGGGGAATTTTTTCAGATAACCCAAAGAAGAATAGCCAGTACCAAAATCATCCATTGAAACTGTCACACCCATTCGGGTTAAATCCTCAAGAATATTTCTTGTTAACTCTGGATGAACTATGATGCTGTTTTCGGTAATTTCTAATTCTAAATATTGTGGCGGTAGTTGAGTTTTGTCTAAGATATCCATCCATACAGATGGTAACTCTGGTTGACATTGTCGAGGAGATAAATTAACGGATATTTTAAAAGGAGGCAATCCCAAATCTTGCCACTGTTTATTTTGCTTACAAGCAGTAAATAAAGCCCATTGTCCGATCGCATTTATAAAACCAGTTTGTTCAGCCAAAGGAATAAATTTGGCAGGAGCAACAGTCCCTAAATGTGGATGATGCCAACGTATCAACGCCTCCATACCAACTATTTGTTTAGTTGTAAAGTTAATTTGTGGTTGATAATATAACTGAAATTGATTAAATTTGATTGCCTCATATAAGTAACCTTCTAACTCTAATAACTCTTTTCTTTTTTCGTTCATTGAAGGTACATAATACTGATAATAATTCCCTCCTTGATCCTTACTTCTATATAAAGCAGTGTCTGCATTTTTCACCAAAGTTTCGGGTTTGTATCCATCTTCGGGATAAATCGCAATTCCCATACTTAAATGACAATAAAGCTGATAATCTACAATTCTCAAAGGATGCTTAAAAGTACTAAAAATCTTTTGGGCGACTATATCAATGTCTTTTTTCCCATTCACTGTTGGTAAAAGAATTGTGAACTCATCACCACCCCAACGGGCAATTAAATCATCCTCTCTCAAACAACCTTTAAGTTTTGAACCTACCTGTTGTAAAAATAAATCTCCGACATCATGACCTAAAGTATCATTAATGTTTTTAAATCTGTCTAAATCAATAAAAATAACTGCTAATCTACCTTGTTCTTTCTGTATTTCCGTGATCGCTTTCTCTAGTTGCTCATGAAAAAGATTACGATTTGCCAATTCTGTTAAAGAGTCATGACAAGCTTGATAACGCAACATATCTTCAGCTAATTTTCGTTCTGTGACATCACGCACTGCATAACAGATGAATTCTTTAGCACCATAGTAAATGCTACTAATGTTTACTTCTACATTAATCAAAGAACGATTTTGATGACGATGTATGGACTCTTGGGTAACGTTGAGACCATTTTTTTGTACTTGATAAATAATGCTGTCATTAATTTCAGGATCAGTCGCAACCAAATCATGAATACGTAAAGAGGTAATTTCTTGATTTGAGTATCCCACAAGGGTACAGTAAGCACTATTAGCTTCAATAATTTCCTTGTTAATAGGGTCAACAAGTATAATTCCTTCTGATATTTGTCTAACTATGGCACGATATTTTTCTTCACTTTCTCGTAGTCTTTCTTCTACTTTGATTCTTTCTTGAAAAGAAAAAATATAACTTTCTATTTGTCCTTTTTCTGATATTAAACGTGCATATTGAGTATATGTGATATTTTGATAATCAACTTCTCGAACTACAAATTCTTTTATATCTCCTTTAATCTGTTCAACAATGGATTGAGTAAAAGGATTAAATAAACTATTTGAATCTAATTGTGGAAATAATTCTTGAAATTTGTCATTACAATCAATCATTTTTGCCGATAAATTGATCGCAAATACAGGAATTTGAACCCTTCCTTTTTGATCTTTTAACAGAAAAATAAGTTCATGGAGGAAAAAATCTTCCTCATCTTTATTGCTCTCAATTATGGTAGTTTGTAATGCTGAATCCAATAAATTATCGGCTTCCAATTCGTCTAATACAAGATTATTTTGTAAGTGATCTAATCCAAAACCATTATCACTAATATTTTCATCAGAACAGATAATTTCTTCACTGGTATTGAGATCAATAACTAAGTAACTTATCTCCACCTCGTTGCCACCAACCCTGATCATATCCCCTGGTTTTAATTCGTGGGATAAACACTTATTATTATTTATATATATGCCATTCGAACTTCTATTTCCTTGTAAATCACCATCAATTATCCAAAACAATTGTTGTTGGTTTTGTCCTTGATATTTTACAGGTAAAATCGTGCAGTGAAATCGAGATATTGTTTCGCTATGAACGATTATTTTATTACTTGAGTGACGACCGATAGAATATATGTCACTGCCTAAAACAATTTGTTGATCAATTGTACCATATTGAATTTTTAAACAATGTTTAACATTTATACTGTCGTTCATCAAAAGATTGCCTCAATGATACTTAAATCTTCTCTTCAATTCAGATTATCAATAATCTCAGAGTATTTATTCTCCTCCAATTTTATACCTGTTAGTTTTTCATTTTACAGAAAAATTTAATACTTCGTTACAAACTATCATGTTTCCATTACAGCGATATCAAAAAATCGGCATTAGGTTGTTTAGATCATAATAGATTATGATTTTTTGAGCAATAGGAATCGAGAGAAACTAGACCAGAGTTTGGAGAAATAAATAATAACATTCATTAAATTTAGTTGGTTAACTTTTATTTTCTCTGTTTGATCAAAAAAAGCGATCGCATTGGTAAATTTTTCAAATAAAACTGAGACACTTTTAATTAGCGACAAGCTCTCAGTTTTTGGGTATTTAGTTTGAGATATTAAGTTTAAAAATCCATCAAATAATCGGTAATGGTTCAGTAGCTGTCCAAGTAATATCAAAGACAGTACCCAGAATACTATCACTATCGCCATCAAAAATCTCTAGCTGATAGCTCTTAGTAATATCACTTCCTTGATTAAATTCTTCAATGAGGATATCGCCAATAGAAAATTTAGATTGCTGTTTGGTACTAAAATTACCGATTTCAAGACGAGAAAAACCGTCGTCAGTGTGAACCAAAACATCCCAGTCTTCTTTCACGCCATTTAACAGAATATCTCCTTCGGAAGGATTTGTAATAAATTGAACACCACCAATTATTGTATTGCCATCGCTGGTTTCCCACTCGAAATCATAAAGTCCATCATTATTGGTATCAATGCTAATACCTGTAATAGGATCAATTGGGTCATGATTAAAATTATCATCATCGTTAGCATCAAATGCTGTCAGTACAATTGCTTTCGTCGTACCGGGATTTCCTGATACCTGTTGTGGCGAAAATCGAAGACCATTGATGGTTGTGTGGTTTCCAATGGAGAAAGTACCATCACCATTAGGTGTGAACTCGCCAAAATCCAATCGAACCACTTCTTGATACTTGATGTTATTACTACTAGCCGCAATGTTACTGGAATTGGTGTTAACTGTTGTGCTTAATGAAGTAGAAGCATTATAAGCTGTGACCAAAATTTCGACAGGAGGAGGAGGATTATAATTAGGATCTGTTTCATCCCCAATGATTGCCCAGTCTGGGTTTCCGGCACTTACACCTGATAAGTCATCAAACTCAAACCCAGAACCATTATCGATCGAAGCGAACATTGTTACATTGTACTTATCGTCGAAAATTAATAAGCTACCATCCAATGATAAAGTAATTTCAAACACTTTGCCTGTGGTCGCATCCCCTCCTGTTGCACCAACTAGCTTCATATTATTATCAGTCAAATAATAAACAATGTCTTCACCTCCAGAAGTCTCACCCATAGATTGACCATCAAGAGTTGATACAAATCTTACAGGAACAGTATTAGCTCCATCTTTTCCATAGTTATCATCAATGTTGTCATCAGAATCGAGAAAGGCTTCCCCAGTTCCCGTGGGATCATTGAATACTTCAGTATCAAAGGGTGAAAAAGCAATTAATCCATCATCGAGGAAAGAAATACCAGAAGTTAAATCAATAATGCCACTAGCAACGTCATTGTCACCGTCAGTTAAAGTGGCAGTTAAGGTAATTTTGTCTGAACCTGTTAACCCAATGGATTCGTTATAGGAAGAAGGATCAATATTGGGTAAATGGTCAATAACTCCATCTTGTTCGAGGGTGACGACACCAGAACTATCAACTGTGACAGAAAAAATCGTTGTACCACCAGCAGTACCAATGACTCCATCACTACCATCATTGAATAACAGAATAGCAACGCCACCAGAAGTTAAACCACTATCTGTAGAATCTGTAGTGGAAATATCATAAACTAAACTTTGTTGACCATCATTTCCCGCATTAAAGGTAAAGTTACCAGAAAAATCTTGAGTGTCAGTATCATCAGGAGTGTTACTGTCATCGGTTTGTAAGTTAACTGTTACTGCACTTGCGATCGCACTAGGGGCACTATCTTCCCAATGTACGGTAGAACCGACTTCTAGGCTGGCTGTACCTGCTTGGAAAAGCTTAAATCCACCGATATCAAAGTCAGCACTGTCTTTACCTTTACCATCACCATCGTTTTCAATTAAGACACGATTGTGATTACCAACGGTGGAGTATTGAATCGTATCACCAGCCTCTACACCTTCGATATTGAAAGTACCATCACCATTATCAATAATATTTATTTTACCATCGCCATCCAAGTCATTAACTACGACGCTATCAATATCAACGACATCATCGTTATTTAGTGCATCAACAAAATTATTTCCTGATGCGTTGGCAACAGTCTGTGTTTCGTTATAAGCGGTGATCTTCACTACTGCGGTTTTACCGCTTACTGTCTGAACTACTTGGAATGCTGCTGTTTGTGCACCGAGAAAACCCGTAAAGTTTATATTTGCTTCGATGTCAGCTTCCGTCTGATCCAAGTTCGGTACGGTAAAATCGGAATTTGGTCCTGTCACAAAGGTAAAATAGATACCTTCTCCTTCATTAATTTGCTGATTATTAACGGCAAAGCTTGTAGGGCCTCCAGCTTGACTTGTATTAATAGTATCACCTGAACTTAATCCCTCTCCAGCGGAAACATTGGCAGGATTTTTACCCGTCGCAATAATGCCGACTTCTGCATCATCATCAGTGATATTGCCATCTCCAAACATAATGAATAAATTCTGTCCTGAGGGGGCATTGGTCAAGTCGAATTGGAGTTCTTGACTGGCAGTAACAAAAAGTTTGTCAGTGAGATCAATTGAATCGTCGTAGGATAAGCCTCCATCTCCAGCAGTTTGGTGAACCATGGGTTCAAATTCGACTGTCCACATTTTGGCGGCTGTTTTATCTTGATTCTCATCTAAATAGACGGCAAAAACAATATCACCGGTGGAATCAATCCCATAAACAATATTGTCATTACTCACATCTACGAAAAGATAGATATTGCCACCATTTATTGCCAAAAGACCACTATCAACTCCATTGGTGGGGTCAAATGCGAGATCTGTAGGATCATAAGTGAGGAATGGTGTACCTAAAGCATCTTGAGTAAAGGCAAGATTATCAATACCGAAGCCATCGGGATCATTAATATTAAAAACTTCTAGACCGTCATTAGTACCGTCGTAGCCGCTCAAGGCAACTCCTATGGGATTTTGTACCCAAGAATCTAAGTTAATCAAATTAAGATTTTCTAAGGCTTGAAAGAAATTACTCGGCAATAAATTAGGATCTGTCTGTGCTACATGGTCATTGTCATCATTATCTTCTCCTGGTAATGGGGCTCCTCCTTCGTCGGTATTCTGTAAATCAATACTTTCGTCTTCTACAGTTAATACATCTGGGATTATATTAATTTCTAATGTCATAATCTTTTCCCTCTCATTTTCAGGATATATATAAATTTTTTTTTATTAATCATCTATAGTCCTGATTTCAAGGAGAATCATCTTTGCCTTTCCCATTGAAATCATCATCCATTAAGCTACTTCAATTTCCATCTGATTAAATTCAAACCAGACCCCTTACACTCTTCTCATTCCGTAATAATACTTATGACTTTTTTCCATGTTTGCAGCTCCGATTATATATTCAAATACAGGCCAACATGGATCTCCGCTCAATCCCCTAATCCTAAAATAACTTGTTATGTCAAGCCTTTCGGGTAACCGCTCTTACCTCTATTTTTTAAAAGCAAAAAAATATATGGCATTATATAATAAAATCTTGAGATTTACCTACGTATTTCTTAATATTTTAGCGATCACATTATCGTATTAATACTTAAGTGTTCTTTCTGAAAAAGGACAAAGGTTAAAATCTCGACACAGCAAGACTTTCAGTCATCATCAATGTCCTAATCAACTCGTTCTCTGCTATATCTTAAAACACAAGGTTTTAAATCACATTTGTTGGATGAGTGTGATAAGCAATTAGGGTATAAATTAGGTACAAATAGCTCAAATTAAAGCCCTCTAAGTCCAAACTGTACCTCACAACTATGAGAAATGCTATATTTGGATTCAAAACTGAATTTTCCCTGATTTTACGAGCATCCAAGAGTTACCAATTTTAGTGATTTGAGCTGGTTTAATTATTTGTATATCTTTACCTAAAATAGCTATAGGAAGCTCATTTTTGGCGATAAATAATTTACTTTGATTTGCTAGTGGCAAGGTTTGTTTGTCAAAAATTTCTTGAGGATGGGGAAATAAATAATTAATGTGATCGCCTTTTTTTTGTAAATATTTTCCATTATTATTAATTTCTAAATAAACTTTATCTAAATTACCTTGTAAAAGACTATTTATAGTTTGTGTAGATAAGTTTAACTTAGGATTTTTTCCTGCTAATTGAGTGAATAGATCAGGTTTACTTCTATATAAGTTAATTAATTTTATCTGGTCTGGTTCTAATCTTGCAATGCGATCGTCTAAAAACTTTAAGGTCTTTTCAAATTCTGCATTTTGTCAAGTTATTTTCTGTAAAAAACCGATTAATCCGTCTATTGTAGAGGTATTTTTTGTTTGTATGTTGTGAATTTCTTCTATTTCTGAAACTAATTCAAAAACTGGAGATTTATCACCGATGGATAATTCCCCTTGAGCAATTAATTGCCATTGTTTGCCACTGGGTAAAATGTCTAATTCACAAGGTTTATTTAAGTTAAATTTATCGACATTATTTTCATCTTTTCCGAGGAAATTAAATAAATAATTAATACTTTCCATACGGTATAATTTGAATTTAACTGAGGCATTAGGTACTAAATAATATTTTTTCTCGTGATTATTTTCTAGTAAAATAACCCAATATTTACCTCTGATAATTGGTTCTAAAATAATTTTATTATCTTCACTTTTTCGACGATAACTATCATCATTTAAAGATACTTCAACAGCAGAAGGGGCTAAAACTTGTGGAACATCATTATAAATATCAATTAATTTAGCTAATGGTAATTGGAGTGGTTTAGGTTGATTATTATCTTTATTTCCTTCAACTATAACGACTGGTTTTGATTCTAATTCATCCACTCTTTTTTCTAATTGTTGAATATAGGTAATAATTTTATTTAACTCAGATTTATCACTCATAAAAATCTAAACAGAATCAATTTAATTTTTGTGTAATCCAAAACATAAGCGCCCGATAACAATTCGTTGATTTTCATTTTGTAAAGTCTCTAATTTAAGACTTTTTAATTTATTCATAAATATAGACAAGTTTTGTGTTTTAGAACCATCTAAATTACTCGATCGATTATTAAAACTCCAATCATTCCACCAATCTAGACTTGCCATATTATCTAATAATATATCAACTTCAAATAAGTAAATATTCGGATTTGGTAAACTATTTAAGTCAATGGTTGTGGTCAAATCTAATATCTTTTTATCAGAGTCAATTATAAAATCATCTATGATTAAAGCTTGTTGTAAAAGGTTATTTGAGTTTAGTTGAAAATTAGTCTTTTCTTGTGGTTGTTTCGATAATACTTGTTCGTTTTCTGCTTCTGATTGAGATTGTGAAGAATTTGGTGTCGAAGTATTTTTAATAAAGGTAAATACTTTAGTTTGAGCTTTTAAATTATTCTCATTAATTGACAAGGAATAATTATCTTGATTTTTTTTAGGAAAAGAAATACGATAACTAATTGTGGGTTGTGGTTCACTTTGATCGACTATTTCTAATAACTCATAAGGTTCAGTATTATTATTTTTTAAATTCACAGCAGTTTGATTATCTACTAAAGCATAAACTCTTTGTAATTGATTATTTTCTGGTAAAGCACTATTATTTTTACGTTCAGAAAATGTACCTAAACTAAGAGGATTAATTAAATTGTTAGGTGTTGGTAAAATGAACATTTTGTCATTATTTTCAATCTGACTATCCAATTGTTTTAATTTGTCAAAATAGTTAGCTATATCTTGATATTTGCCAATAAATAATACATAAAAAGGACGATAATCTTCATCTTTTTTATCTTCGGTATTATAGTTAAATTTGACTTTGCCTGTCTTGGGATTATAAATATTACCTTGAAATTGACTTTTGACTGCCCAAATACCGACTGTATAATCTTGATTTTCTGCTTTTTTATTTAAGTAATCTTTGGCTAAAGCTTCCGAGATTTTACCGCCATCATCTCCTTCTAAATCCGTGACATTGACATCCTCCCGCGTCTCCGACGCTGGGAGGATGTCAAATTGCTCAGGTTTTGCCAGTTCAAACAAAAGAATATAATATAAACTTTTAGAAGCTAAATTATTACTTATTTGATAACCTGTCGGATTTTTTAAATCTAAATAATATGGTAACCATTTCGGCTCATGATTACGTTGATACAAAACATTAATCCATAAAATCATCGGATGAGGATTGAGTTGAAAAAGAAAATGATTAAAACAAAAAGTAGATTGTGGCTCAAATATTTTGACATCTTTGGTTTCTAACATAGACCACAAACTCGTAAAAGTTCCTTCTCTAGATTCTGTCAGAGTGGGAAAAACTATTTTTTGTATTGGTTTATCACTAGGCCATTGACTTTTCTCATACATCACCTGTAATGGTAATGGTTCGGAAACTTTTTTCTCTTGTTCAACAAAAGAAAGAGTTGACTTAGGATTCACTTCTCCTTGTTTTCCATTTTTATATTCCCTTTCCAATGGACTAATAATACGCAAAATTTCAGTGATACTTTGAGGTCTGTCTTTCGGAGATTTTTCCAGACACTTCATAATAATGTTTCTGGCATTTTCTGGTAACTGTATATAACTAGGAATCGGTTTGGGAATATTTTCGTGATGAGCTTTATACCATCCTTGATAATTTTTATTATCTGTATAAATGGGAGTTTTTTGGGTTAACATTTCATACATCAAAACCCCTAAACTATAAATATCAGAAGTAGGATTTAGCCTTGATTCTGCCATTTGTTCAGGAGAACAATATTGAGGTGTACCCATGAATCTTTGTTGGGATTTGTCTATCTGAGGATCATGTATTTGGGCAATGCCAAAGTCTAATATTTTACAAACAAGATTTTTATCTTTACATTTAGCTAAAAATATATTACTGGGTTTGATATCTCGGTGAATAATTGTCGCTAATTCTCCATTCACTAAAATACCATTGTGAGCACATTCTAATCCTAAACAAATTTGTTTTGTGAAGGATAAAAATCTAGCGATCTCGATCGCTAGATTTTTCATAAAATGATCTAAATCATAGCCATCCAAATATTCCATCACATAAAAAGGAGTTTTATCATCCATAAAACCATAGTCTTTTACCTTGACGATGTGATTACTTTGTTCTCCCAATAAAGCACTAATTTTTGCTTCTGACTCAAATCGGGCAAGCATGTTTTCTTTTAATAATGCTTGAGATCAAAATTTAATGGCAACAACAGTATCTCCAGATTGCTTATCTATTGCCTTGTATACTTGACCCATTGCACCCCGACCAATTTGAATAACTATTTGGTAACGATTGGCTAAAAGTTCACCTGAATCTTTCCCTAATATTCTGGCTAAGTCGGATAATGATTTAAACATTGATTGGATGTGATACTAAATTTTAATGAAACAAGAACTGTCTTATAGCACGCCTAAATCATTCATGAGAATTTTGAAGATTGGACTGGTAATAAATTATCCATAATAGTTTTTTATCATAATGTCTAATTATCATTTTAAACAAAATAATTATAATTAGATCATCATCCTCACAATTTCTGATAGGTCATCTATAGAAAAATAAAATCGTGACCAATTTTAGCATTAATTATTCTCTGTGTCATAAACTATTCCAATCATTTTGATCCGATATAATTATTCTGAGATTACTTTAAGTTGATCATAATAATTGAATCCAAAGATTGTACTATTGCGATCGACTTTAAAGAACAATTATCCCAAAAATACCTAAACCTCTCTCGAGTAGTCTGTCAATATAGAAACAAGAGATAGTTTATACGCAAAGAAAAGATGCCATCTTCAATTCATTGTCAATTGTTAATTCAAAATGACTTTTGTCCCTCAAAACAAAATTGATGCTCTACTCGATTCCTCATAGATTTTATTTTTGAGTATAGAATTAAATTTGGTTCAATCTAAGATATAAAATAGCTCATTACTTAGGGGTTGCTGAATAAGACGAGAAACTTTATAAAATCAACAATTGAGCTATACT
>JAAHTG010000697.1_pt1 | contig 15179 bp, 10 predicted proteins | sample 6116081 | NCBI WGS metagenome assembly JAAHTG01 (sample SAMN13939989, study PRJNA603662) | sponge metagenome | isolation source: marine sponge | host: Mycale hentscheli | place: New Zealand | collected 2005 | reverse complement strand
GGTACCCTATGCACTCACAGATATGCCAAGCACCGGAGACGTTTGTATAATCCTCAAGAGGAAAAAACTGTCCCGCAGAAGGCACATACCCTAGCGTAAGCTCACCCAAAGAACTTGCCATAGATCTCTCTATTACAGAAGGATCGTAGCTTACAGGTCCATTGAAGCCCGTTCTATCGTAATACCCTTCTTCAGGAAGAAGGTATCTGAAGTTACGTCTCCTTATGGCGTTTCTGGGTTGTCCTACAATAACATTAGTAGAACTAAGTTGGGTTTCCATACCATCTACTTGGTCACGCTTGAACGTACTGAAACCTTCTCGACCTAAAGGAGAAAGAATTTCTACACCACTTACTTCACCATTGCCTAAAACGGAACTTATTTCATACCCTGCTCTAGTGTCGTCAGACACCAAACCAAGGTACTCATAGACCGTACCAGCGCCCTCGTAACCATCAATAGCGGAAGTGTTTAAGTTTAATCTAGGAATTGTATGCGCGGGGGAAAACTCTTGAGCTACTCTTGCAGTTTCATACAGAGCATATTTAGAGGCCGCCTCTAAAGTTGTCTTTCTAAAGTCGAAGCTTGATCCGTCAAAGTCTAAAAATATATGAGAAGATTTGCCATTCCAAAGACTAAGAATATTTTTTTCATAGTCAGAAATGCTAAACATAACATCGTCGTAGTTTGGCGGATGTTGAACAGAATCAAAGAACATCAAGAACTCATTTAAACTCTCTATGTTGCTATCCCCTGTAACAGCAGCAGTAGTAATATACTCACCTAAACTATCAGCCAAGTCTTCATTTACATTAAAGCATTTAAGTCTGTTAACTAACAAGTCAGCAAGAGGTTTAGTTACTGAAGAATCTCTGTAATATTTTACTTCTTCAAATGGTGGCATAGGATAATTTACTTTTCCTCGATAAGAGAACAAAAAGTTTGCATCTCCCTCGAATAGTAAATATGTCGGTCTAGACCCATCCCTAGGGTGTGTAGCTCCTGCCATGTAAACGCCCTCACCGAATGGTCCTGGGCCAATAGCCCGTTCCCACAGGGCCTCTTCACCAAAATCGTAAGCCTGTCTGCGGATGGCTTGATAACCTGGGCCGTTTACTAGGTGCCCGTGCCAAGGCTTCATTTTAATATCTCCTAGAACGGTGAATAGCTCTCCTTTTGTTCCGTCTTCATTTAAAACATAGAATCTAGGGAGAGGAAACTCTTTACCAAAGAACTTAAAGTTTTTTGGGAAAGTAGATACTAAGTCTAGTAATATTGAGTCCGTTGCTAATTTTAAGTTTTCTTCTAAGCTACTCGTACTGTAGCTAAACACACCCGACTCCTTGGCTACTTGAGGCGTCCAAGTGTTCAAGTTCTTAAATAAAGGCGATCCTGTGCCAAGAGCATACCATATAAGAAATGGTACATATGATTCCCACAGAGGAACAATTTTCGTATCTATGTCTAAAACACTATTAATTATGATAGAATTTAGTGCCGATTGCAACGCTTCTTGAGTTCCTGCTTTTTTATAAATATCTGTGGCTACTCTAAGCTGATGCCTCCACTTCTCTGATTGGTTGCCTTTGAGTTTAAATCCTATGAGATCTGCAATATATCTTAACTGCTCTTGTTCTACATCTTCTATGTCATACAAGTATTTTATATTTTCTACTTGATTAGATATATCTGCGAAATGAAATCCTAAAGCAGTTAAAAACTTTCTGTGTGGACCATTAGACACCCTATCGTCTAGGTCAATATCAACGTCAATAAAATTATCAAACGCCTCCTTTACTGTATAGTCTTGTCTATCTATAGCTAAAGGAGAATAAATTACATCCACTAAAGTTTTCAGATTATCAAGCCTTTGAGTACCACTAGTATACACCGGAAGCTCTCCTGAGCTAAGGTCTTGATTTGCGTCAGCAACACTAGAAACAAAGTTTAGTGGAATGTACTCACTAAAGGAACAAGTTTCATAATTTCTCCAGATATACTCAGTAAAGCCTTTTACACCGTCAACAGTTTCTACTTGTGTTCCTAAGTATAACTGAGCTAAATTTTCTGCCACATATGCAGAAGGAGAATAGGATAGACCTCCAAACGCTGAGGTATTTAAAAAGTAGAACCAACCTAAGGAATCTGTTAAATAGTTATGAACACTGCTTGGGTCTGGGTTTAGTGTATATGCAGATAACTCTTGCATATTTTGTTCGATAGTTCCAACATTACCTTGTCTCGGAGGTATAATCTTTGGAAGCAAGTTAGAAGATAAGTATGCTTGAAAAGCAGAGCTAGTGTCGAAATCGGAATATCGAACCCCTAAAGGAAGAAGAACCTTTTCACTAAAGCTTTTAGATGTAACTAAGGAAAGATCGTTTTGTTTTACAAAATATTGTGCTATTCCTGAGATGTCAGTAAGATTCTCTGTTTGAGTCCCTACAACACCCGACAAAGGTAAAACCTGAGCTATATTTTTTGCTAACTTTAAGTGAGTATTTATTACTTCTGATAAAGGATTAACCTCTGTGCCACTTAAAGCTAAGTCGTCTTGCTGATATACGTTTGGCGTTAATAGCTCAAGAAGTTCTACAAAATTTGTCTTGTAGAACTTTCTAGGATTTTGTGTGTATTTGCTGCTATCGACCATTAGGATAAGTATTCTACATTAATCGTTAAGTTATTTAATTGTATAATCTCATTGAAGTCGATCCTAACATCTTGGTCCACATTGTCTAGAGTGGAGAATCTAACTTCGTCAATTTCAAAAACTTGTCTGTTAAGATCAGCAACAATTAAATCTTCACCAAATTCAGTATTATCTATGCTTAGATAATTTAAGATCTTATTCCTAACCTTACCTTTGATAGAGTCCTCATTTTGCTTTTGCTCTAAATCTATTCTAATTGTACAAACAAGATCTAGAGTTCTGATCAAACCATCTACAATGACAATATCATCAGTCATCATTTTTTTCTTATTCATGGCTTCTAAAAGCTGTGTTTTGAAGTTACTAGTTGCTCTTTGTAACTGCAAATCACTAGCTTTTTCTAGAACGTAAATATCAATAGTATTAGCTGAGGAGTATGCGTTGCGAGTCGCTGCTGTAGCTTTTCCAACAGTCCCAAAGGTACTTATAAATGAGTTAGCAAATACCGAGTAATCTGTTAGAGTAACTATTCTGTCTTGCCTTCTGAAAGTAAGGGGCGCGTATTTTTTTGCGTGCTCAATTGTTTCAGCATTAGATCCCCCTGTCGCCTTGCTTGTATTTGTTAACGTCCCTGGAAAAAGGGCACCTATGTTTTTTCCAACTACTGCTGTGTTTATGGCTCTTTTCTCTAGGTTACCCCTTGTTCCTCCTCCGACTCTATATGTGACAAAGAAAGAAGCCTCGTCGGGAGGAGATATCCCAGCGACTCCTGTGCCAAATACTACAGTTGCATTGTAAAACTCATCATAAATTACTTCAAATATTCGGTCTGAAGAACCAGAAGCAAAGTATATGCTATCCACAGGCGTATATGCGCCTTTCGAATCTTCTACAGGGGATTCAATATATACTTGAATGCTACTCTCAACAACCGGCCCATCAGCTAACGAAATTCTGTATTTTCCTTCCGTGGCGGGCCGCGGGGCGGCGCCCGAAACTAAACTCCCTTCCTGGATAACTAAGTTTTCAAAAACATTTTTTTCTTCACCTAGGCCCTCGCCAGAAGGAGATAGAATAATAGAAGCTCTTGGTTGAGCTTGTTCAACTAAACCATTGACCACCTTGTATAAAGTGTATGTTGTTTGAGCACCATCCTCAGGAGAAGCTATAGTGAATGCTCTGTCTGCTGGATCAATAGTGACCCCGCTTACTAATGTTAAATCATCTTGAAAAATTATCTGGGCGTCTGCCGCTGCCGAAAGCGGACCTTTCATCTTGACTCCAATAAGTTCTAGAAGTTTTTTTACACTAGCGCGTTGTTTGGCAGTAGCGATGTAGTTTTCGTTAGCCAGCATGTCAGCCTTCATAGACATAACCGCACCTTGGTACGCTGCTAATTCAATAAACATCATACCTAAGTCGGATTCTACAAAATACTTATACTCATCAGGATATACCGCTTTGATATAATCAATAAGAGAATCTCTAAGGCTTAAGAAGTCTGTAGCGGCAAAATTTATTAAATCGACTCTACGATTAAGAGCAATCGGCGCGAGCTTCATAAAATCTGAATTTATTGTTCCTGAAAAGTTCATACTATTTTTGCCTCTACGTCAAAGATTTCTAAGTCATCAGTTGATAGCTGAATCGAGAGAACAACTCGAATTTGGTTGCCTCCCGCAGCGTCGTACTCTCCAGTTTCAAAGACTCCTACTTTTAATAGCCTAGCTCCAACAATATAGTTAGCGAAAGATGTGCTTATTGTTTCTTGTATTTCCTGAAAAAGCTGTTGTGTTATTGGTTGAAAAAGATACTTTTTTAAGTTGCATCCATAATTGGGGAGCATTAAGCGTTCACCTTTTTCTGTTCTTAATAATTGGGACACCGCTTGTCGGATCATGTTTCTACCGCTATTATTTTTAAAAAATCCACCGGAATCTCTGTTAGATCCTAAAGGAAATGTTAACCCATAAATCTCTTGGCGCTTCGCTCTGGGAGCTTGCTCCTCGTATCTTGTGGGCCTAATGCCATATCTCTCTATTCTAGTGTTAGCAGCCATTAAATTCTAATGTTTTTGAAAAAGCCCCGTTGAGCGGAGAAGTTTTGTTTTACTTCTCTACTATCTAGTGATTTAGAATAAAATTTCAAGCTTCCTACATGTCCACGAAGGCCACTAGTTATACCTCCTCTGTCACCCCCCATAAAGTTCCCCCTATAGTACATCCCATCCGTATAGCCTCCTCCAACAATCCAAGGGGTATAGAACGGATTAAGCCTTGGACCTTGCTGTAAGATACTTGGAGCATCCACCGTAGTCCCTGAATATTCGAAGCTATTCGCCTGTTTGAAGTTTGGTAGGGATAAAGCTTTATTTGGTTCTAAACCAAATACAAAAGATATAGCTGAAGTGGCTACTAATTCTCCGTCCGCATACATCCTTAGTTCATCTTTTTTAGGGTCACAAGAGATTCCAATATGTACGAACTGTGAAGATACATTACCAAAAGCTGTGGCGCTTAAATCTACTTTCATTTTGTGGAACGTAGGATAATCAGCACATTCATCGTTATTAATCCAAGATGCAGACGAAGCATCTTTTGATATAGTAGGAGCAATAAAGAAGCTTAAAGAAGACAAGGGATCGTTAAGAGCATTACTATTGCTATAGCCCACCTGAACAGCCGACGTAGACAACTGCGTAATTCTCCTATCCCTAGTAAACCCGCAAACTAAGCCCCTAACTAATTGATCTCCTTTATTGTTGGGTAAATAATCTAAGTCCCTTTCAGCACCCATCCTGTCAAGGTTGGAAAAGCCTTCTTTAATCCCTACGTTATCAGAAGATAAAAGAACTTTTGTTATTGAAGAAGGTCCACCACTAAGCCAACCCAAGTCTCCATCCGTAATATTAGGAACATGCACCCAACAATCAATACTAAACCCAGAAGGAGAGTATGTTAAGTCTTGATACTCTTTGGTGTCTGGCAGCTTAACAAAACTTCCTAGAGCGGAAGCACTAGCGACATCTGTAGTTTTATTTTTGGTTATACCTTCTAGATAAGGAATTCCAAGGCCAGAAACAAATATTGATCTTTTAGACGTACCCACTAACTGAGCGTTATTATATGTGTCATCTGTGGCGCAATTTGTTGTTTGGAAGTTTACAGATGAGGGTAACTCTAAATCTGTATCCAAGAAATTATAGATAGAAAATAACCCTTGCGTAGCTATACTATCAGTTAGGGATAGCACTGTAGCATTCGTTTGATCTGTAGACGAGGGGGAATATATGATGCTTCCTCTTCCTATTGTAGGGACAGACAAATGTTCGTAACTTAACGAATCTGGTTTGGGACTTGATCGAACGAACTTAGGTTGAATAGGAAGAACGATACCATCCACCTCAGCTTGTTCAAAGATTAAAGCTTTTTGCTTCTGTAAATCAACCTGTAAGTTATAGTCAGCTAGGTAAGAAAAATCATTTATAGGAACTTCCCCTGGGCCGTACACAGGTTGAGTTTCTCCCCCATAAATTTGAGGAGCTTTGACAGCTACCTCAATCTGTTTCTTTCGCCTATTTAATTTATTGTTATGGTTAGCAATTTCAGAAATAATTAACTGTTTCTGGTTTAGGACAATAGAAGACTCTTCACCAAATTCATTAATGTAGCTTTGCAAGTCACCAGATAAATCAAAGACTAACTTGTCTCTTTGCTGTTTTATTACTTGTAAAAAATGATCCTGGTTGTAATATTCTTGTAATCCTAGGCTATCATCTACTTTGTTAGTATCAAAAATATTATCCGCGAATCTATTAAGAGAATTAAGAGTTATCTGCTCTCCTTTTCCTCCTAGGTTTGGATCATAATCATATCGCCACCGATCACCTACGGGAACAATGCCAGAGATTGCTGTTATTACTGGATCCAATCCACCAGTTTGAGAGTCATAATAAAGACCATCTTTAGTTAATAGGTACTGCCCAGTAACTGTCTGTGGTGGAGCAAAGGTTAAGCGGAAAGTGTCCTCCTCACCCAGTCCTGGATCTACAGAAGCAGAGGTGTTTAATAAACCACTCAGACCATACTCTGAATCGGATTTGAATACTGGCTCTAGTGAAGGGTCCGCTGCGCGAGCCCGCATAATACTATTAATCCTATCCTGAAAGCTCTGAGCCTCTGCGGCAAAAGCTGACGCTGTTTGTGCTGCTGCGATTCCTCCTGCGTACCTATTTTCAATAGCCTCTCTTCGCTGCTCTGGAGTCAACTGTCGGGCTGCGTACCCAGGGTCTTTAGCATTCATGTAGTCCCCAAACTTTCCTACACAATCAATAATCGCCTCTACTTGGTCTATCGCAGCGTTTACATTTTGATAAATTTGTGCTCCAAATGCAGCCAGTCCGTTGACGACTGCGAGAATCTCTCCAATAGCAGTAAAATCAATGCCCAACCAACCATCATCTAGCTTAAATTGAAATGTTCCAGTTTCCGTATCAAAAGTTATTATACCTAAATCAAACTGAAGGATTCTAAATAGCTTTTGAGTGATTTCGTTTGCCTTAGCTTTTCCTTGAGCAGCGGCTAAGTTCATTGAGATCAGTACGGGAGAAGGCAGTAAGCTTAAAACATCAGAAGCCAAATCAAGCATACAGCTAGGTACGCCATAAGCCATACCTAAGGCTTGTACTGGTCCCGCCCCAGTTTCTCCTTGTGCCGTAAGAAATGTGTCTATATCAAAAGATGCCATATTAAATTACTCCAAATCCAGCGTAGTCGTCTAAATTATATATGTCAGCAGGGTTAATTAAAACCGGATATTTAGGAGAGAATGGCGGCGCGGTCGTTCCTCCAGCGAGGTTAATAACCCCTCCGGTGTCAATGTTCACTCCCGCCGTACCAAAGGTCTCAATCGTTGCTCCTAGCGTAGAGACCGGACCAGTTCCTCCATTAATATATACCCCTCCAGTAGCATTAAGATCAATTGTTCCTCCAGGACCCGTAGCATCAAGCACGATAGAGTTTGCCTGTAGTACAATTGCACCGTCTACTCCTGCTGTCCCCAACTTAATAAGTTGTCTTTGACCAAAAGCATTAAGTGTCTCAATAAATATTCTTCCTGTGTATGGCGAGTTGGAAAAAACATTTATATCTCCCCGCTCAGATTGTATGTTTACGTTTCCTGCGGTAGGTAATTTGGCATCGGGAACTCCCGCCACGCCTCCCCAGGAAACACCATTAGCAGAATTAATTATATTTAATTCTCTGCCTCCACCTAAAACCCGCATCTCCAAATCAGACTCTCTACAAACGTGCAACTGTGGGCCATTGCTGTCAATCTCAATGGAGGCTGCACTTTTTTGTGGGTTGTCTTGGGGATTTTGTGTAAGCTCTATTGAAGCATTATTACCTGAGTCTATTTTAATGGAATCAATGCCAGGGGAATCATGCATTGTTATTTTTTTATCATTTGACGAGGTAAGCTCAGTCTTTACTCCCACAGTAGTAACACCATCACGCTCATCAGATATTTCTAATCCATGCCCATGATTGCCCTTTAATAAAATTTTATTTGGTACGTTAGATATCTTACTTATGTTAGGATCTATTCTAGCGAAAGGTTGTGTGCTGTAACCTCCTGCGCCCTTGAAAGGACTTACTCCGCTTTGCCTGGGACCTGCGGCCCCAAAAGGGCTTCCGCCACTTTCACCTCCTAAGGTTTCAGAAGCGCCTCCCCCATCAAATGCAGGAGGATTAATCATCTCATTTGTTGCTCTGATTTCAGGCTCAAAAGTAGATCCCAAGTAATACCAACTCTCTGATCCTTTTGGCTTAGTAACTAATATTTGAGTTCCTATTTCAGGAACAGCAATCATTCCACCTTTAGCACCGCTGGCGTAAGGACTAACGTACTTTACAAATTGCTCACCCTCGCATCCTTCCTCAATACGAGCCAAAAAGGTTCCTTCATTTCCACAACTGGTTCTATCCCGAACTTCTGCTAATTTAATTTCCGTCATAACTAATAATCTCCCGGATACCATAGCGAGTCCGGTTGCCCTGCTGTAGTAGATATAATCCCTAGTCTAAAAAGAGTAGCGGGATCATAAAACCCAGGCCCCAAAAGTTCTCTGGTTGGAGTTACTTCGTCAGCGTTTCTTGAGAGGCTATTTCCAAGATTATCCATAGCATGAGGTTCAATAGCATCGGGGCGAGAAGCAGTCTGTCTAGTAGGTTCCTGTACTTTAATGTTAACTGCCTCCGGGGTTTTTTCCTTGCTTTCTGCTTCTCTTGCTTCTCTTGCTTTTTTTGCTTCTCCTGGGGTAGCTACTGGGAGATCCAACATGTTTCGCATTTCAGAGTATGCCGGAGTTTCGTCTCTAGTTCCTGTTAGTTTTGCTTCTATGTAGTCACCTGCGCCAACTTCAAATCCAGTGTCAGCAGGTTCTATCTCTTCTAGGAAGCTGAGGTTTCTTCTAGCTAAAACAAACTCAGACTGTACGTTACTACTATTGATAGTATGCTTAAATCCAAGAATAGCATATACCCCTGTTAAGAAATTGTCAAAACGTGTTCTACTTCTTTGGTCTAGCATAGGTATACTCTGCGAGAATACCACAGCAGGTGTCATGATTGCCCCTGTTCTTGTGCTCAAAGAAAACATAGGCAAGCAAGTAAGTTGAATTCTTGTTGTTTGCTTTCCCAGGGAATTAGCCATTTCTGTTAGTAGTTGGGCAGGGTTAGCATTAACTGTCTGTCCAATCTTAATATCCAGAGACTCTCCATCCAAGGAATTCAATACTGCTTTTATCAATTTAGCAATATCAACTTGCTGCCCTCTTTTTTGGCTTAACTCATTCGCTAAAGAAGAATCTACTTGATTTACTATTTGCTTTACTTTTTCTTCTTCGCTAACTGTAGAGCCAAATTGAGAGTAACGACTAATTTTTATAGCCTCTATTAGTTCTTCTTCAGTTTTTATTGGGTAGTCGTTTATCCTAACTGAAGCTTTACCTTCAGCGTCTAATTGAGAGGCCACCCTGTCAACTTGTTTTTTATATCCTGTCCTCAGTATCGACATATACAGAGCGGTATCATCATAAAGTTTTATCTTTAGAACATTTGGCTCGCTGGTATTATGTCTAAACACAGGTATACCCCCATTTTGAATCAGATTAATGCCATCTCTCGATAAAATATTATCGGTGTAACCAAAAGTATCAGGTGTTAAAGACTTAGATCCGAACGTGGTTTGATTTATAACATTCCTCTGTAGTTCTTTTATATTTTTTTGATAGGTGCTACCCAGTTCCTCTGTATTTTTATAAAAAAATGAACCCCGCGCTATCCTCATAACAGATCTCTGATCCATCGAAGCCATGTCCCTTTCCGATATGTCATCGTTTGGACCCGCTGCTAATACCCTATCTTCAACCGTTTTAAATAAATCTTCATTTTCTAGTTTAGGGTAAAGTAGCCTGGACACCGCAGGAATATGTCCGATTACATAAGTTGGTTTATCAGGATCAAACTCATTAAATCCATTAAACGTATACTTATTTTTATTTTCATCAGATCCCCAGAAGTCTAGTATTCTTTGATCCGTTTCAGTAAAGTAAGATACATCCATCTTTATCCCTGTGCTAAACTTGTTTATGTTAGCCAACAATTTTTTTATTGGAGCCATAAGGTCGGGAGTCCCTTTAGTAGAACTGGCACATATTCTAGCATACCATTCACTATTGATTACATAATCTTCTCTTTGGTCCGGTGTGGCTTTGGTGGCCGCTGCCATAGACGCCGCTTGCATAGGTATTACATCGGCATTTTTTATCCTTGGTACACCATAATGTTCTATCCCCAAAGAAGTAAGAAGATTTTGAGTTACTATTAATAGTCGTTTTGCTTTAGAAAATTTTTCTTTTGTAAACTTACCAGAGTAGTCTAGTTTTACTTGTTGTAAATGATTATCTAACATCTGATTTAGATCAGGTAATAAAAGAATTATATTAGATCCGTTAGTTGAACTTCTAAAATAAGAAACTAAAACATCAATTATCAGTTGATGGTAATCTATGGGTTGATACTTACTAGCAATAGAACCATACACAGTATTTCCATTCTCCGCTTCCTCGTATCTGATTCTTTTTGATGATCCCACACAGGTAATTGTATTTCCGAAAGCAGTAAAGTCTATCGGTTGCTTGAATAGTCCCGTATTGCCTATTCTTGCTAAACCTCCTCCACCACCTATCATGTTTAGTGTAAACTCTCTTGATCCTTCAGGATCAAATGTGAGCCCCGTCATAGTCATTTTGTGTACACTAGACCAAGAGCCCACATCATTTCCCACACCATAGGCTATAAAAATAGGCTTGTTAAGACTTTTAGATTTTACAAAATCAAGTGTTTGTTTATCTAAAGGAGAGATTAAAACAGATTCTTTAGCAGAGGTTGAAGCTTCAGTTTTTTTTACTTCTCCTAACCTATTTTCTACAACAACAGAAGCTAAACCTCGATAAATGGACCCTGTAGCTAAATAATTTAATTCAAACTTATTCTGTGGGTCTATAAATTTTAGCGTTGCTTTTGTATCAGGTTGATTAAAACTATGTTCAAAAGAAATGAAGTTAGGATTTCCATAATTGTTAAACAGAAGAATGCCTTTTCTTTGGTTAGGATCAATCTTCTCAATGACACTCTGAGGAGTGCCTCCTTTCTTCCCCAGCGTACTTAGAACTTCTTGAAGAACCTTTTTTTCCGAAGAAAGAAAAACATTAACTGTAGGTACTTGTGTCATTGCTTCGGTATTAAGATTCTATCCTTAACTTTAAATCCCTCAAAAGGATCAGTTACATTATTAACTAACATCAAAAGCCACCATTTATCCGGCGTGCCGTAAAATAAGTTTGATATTAAATCAGGTCTGTGTTCGAATCCGTTAGGTATAAATCCTACGTCATAGCTATACGCAGTCTCTATGTTTTTAATTAAAGAATCAAACTCTTTAGAATTTAATATGGTAGTAACACTAGCGTTCCTGTGGTTAACTATATTATAGTCTTTGGAGTAAGGACCCCTATTTTTTCCTAAAGAACTCATTATATTCCTCCATACGGACCTGGGCCTGGGTCCATGCTTTGTACGGGGTCCGCTATAACTGCTTCCCAGCCTACAATATTATCTCTGTCTATAGCTTGAGTAGAGCCTGAATCAAACTTAGAAAAATTTCCTGCTCGATACTCCTCAAGGGATAAGGTATATTTGATTCTCCTAGGCATTAATGTTTCCAGATCATAGCCAGCGTCTTCAACTGCCTCTAAAGAATAATCAGTACAACTACAGGGGATATTGTCAAACAGTATACCGTGCTTTAGTCTAACTACTGGAGGACCGTATATTGGATTTTCCGAGTTATTGCAAACACTAGACCTAATTATTTGGGTCCAATAAACAACTAAATCAATCATCTTTTCATGTTGTGACACCGCATCCTGAGTATCAGTTCCCTTACCCAAAAGATTTATAATGGGTGTATTATCTCTAAGGGTCTGAACGACACTTAAAGCCAGATCCACTCCCGCGCCTATACCATTTAGGACGGTATTAAGTTCTTCACTAGGCTCTGGTTCTTTTCCGGCTAAAAAATTCTTCCTAGCGTTTGCAGCATAAGACCTAACTCCTACAGCGTCAAGATCATTTATCTCTAGCAGCTTGGTATCAGCATTAAAAAATATTTTTCTTTTTGCTTCAGGAACTTCGGAGTCAACATATCTTCTAAAGTTTTGTATTGCTTGAGCCCCGTGCTCCTGCAAGATGTGAGGAAAAGACATGTGGAAGCTCAAGCTAAATTTCCTTGATTCCGCTCCAGTATAAGTGTATAGCTGTCCTGGTCTGGATAGTAAGTTATACTTTTTAAATGTAGCTCTTTTCTTTTCCTTTACCTGAATATTCTCAAAGAAAGGTAAAGTTACAACCAGAGGGAAAGTGCGGTCATCACTAGGAAATATAAACTCTAACTTAGATCTAGAGTCTAGTTGTCTACTTTTGATTGGTTTAGCCATGATTAATTAGTTAGCGATCCCCCCGCAGTTGCTGTCATATTAGTAGCCTCAACAGTCACGACAGGAGTATTCGAGGAGTTAATTGCGCTTATTCTGGTATTCTCAACTAACTCTTCAAGTAAAACATTACCCGTGGCTTCGTCGGATATTGCTCTTAGCGCACCGTCTAAAACATCTAGTGCTGCTAATAAGCCCGCTGGGTCTTCCATGTTAACTTTTAAGTCTTCATCTGAATTATTTGATATGTTTTCTAAAAGATCCGTCTGTTTCCTGGTCATGTCTAAGAAGTCCGGGTCGATCATATCAAAAGTAAGAGCCTTCTTCATAGTTCCTACTTTGAAATCACCTCCTAACATACCTAATACAGGAGCTAGGATTCCAAAAATAATTTCATTTAGTGCTCTAAATACAAAAGCCAGAGGATAAAATAGTAATTTAAATAAATTAACAAACCCTTCCAAGTTATTAAATATGTTAGTAAAAAGTTTAGATGCGCCGTTGAATATGAAGATTCCCATATTCACAAACTCAATGCCTACATGAGTAAGTCGTTCCGCAATATCATTAATTCCTCCTCCACCAAAAGTAGTTTGTATAAATGAGGAGAACTGATCTGCTATACTTTGAGCTATAGGCAAAAATTGTTCGCCTATTACTGAGAAAACGTCAGACAAAGCAGGGAAAAGTTCTGTAGCAAAAACCTTATCGAAAGGGGCCTTTATACTAGCAATCATTACTGAAAGTTGCTTAGTGAACTGTGACTGAGAATCTTCAGGTGTTTGAGTTCTCTTATCTAAATTTCGTACAATGTTCAGTATGTGCTGTGCCTGTTCTCCAAAAACTTGTTGAGCAACTGTCATACTTAGGCTACTTCCTTTTCCTGCAATATTTTCTATATCGGCAAAAGCTGTCTTTAACGCTTTCACCATAGCCTTCTCCTGTTGTTTAGGAGTCATCCCCGACATTGCTTCTCGATCTTGAGCTATGCCCATCAATGCTAATTTGTCAAAGGTTTCGAAGCTCATGGTCGAAAAGAAGCTCATAAACGATCTTAATGAATCCTGGGCCGCAGGACCAACCCTTCCCGCTAAATTAGCTGTAACCTCTGCTAGTCCACCCAGCCCAGCAGTTTGAAGTGCAGGTAGATTTTTTGCTAAAGCGTCTACAGATTTAACAATTTTATCAGAACTAATAGAGAAAGTTTTACTAACTTCACTAATGGTCTCTGCTAAAGAAACTGTTTGCTCTCTACTAAGACCTAAAGTAAATTCAAGTTGAGCCAGCATAGAAGCAGTAGCCTTGAAGTTAAGGCCCAGTTGCTGCTGCTCGTTCATGAGCTTTAAAAGCCCTTTTGTGTTACCTTGTAAACCAACTTGCAAGGATGTAATACCTAACTGTAGTTGGTCACCTAAAGAACCTTGTAGGCCGTCTAGACTGCCTCCTAAGGAATTGAAGCTGGCTCCTAAATCCATCCCCAAGGACAGAGATGCTTTTTGCGCTTGCTCAGATTCCTGAGTCAGTGCCTCTAACTTACCTACGGTTTTACCCATAGTTTCATTAAGCTTATCTATTGCGGCAACTAACATTATTTTATTCTCCTAATCGGACTTTTAATTCTATTTAGAATATATGTTCTATAATTTTCTTTATCAAGCCCCTTGTCTTTATATAGACTGGTTAAAGATTTCGGTGTGTAATCCCCATCATAAGGAACCTTAAACCCAGTGAATAACCTGTTACCTGTTTTAGCATCCTTCATTACTGGAGATACTACTAGAACAATAACCCATCCCCCAAATCGGTACTTAAAAAACACCAAATCACCTGCGTCTATTCCTGACCTAGACCTAGGAACCATCTGTATACTCCTGTTGTTGTCTACTCCGACTTGAGACAAAAAATCCTTAATTTGTTTTGAAAAAAACCTCATATAATCCTCTTATATATTAGTATATAGGTAATCAAATTGAGCAAAAACATAGATATAGAAATAGTAGACTTCCTAGACTTAATAAATCACACACTAAGTAATTCCTTCGTAGAAAAGTGGAGGCATAAGTATAGTGAAAAATTTATAAAGCATTTCCAGCTTAAGCTTCTTGATTCTATGAATAAACAGAAGCCTATAAAAAAGGAAATGCTTTATAATTATCTTACTAAGAAGTGTAAATACTCACAAGAGCAAGTGATTAACTTCTTTTTAACTATAGATATAGATATTTATAAGCCATTTATTTACGGCTCTTTGAAGATTTCTTCTTAGCCTTTAGCTCATCAAAATTCTTTGTGCAGGTATGAGGGTCATTGTACTCTGGGCATAGCCCCTTGTACGCACACCAGTTACAAAATTCATTCCTGCTAGGCTTTAGTTCAGGTTTCTTCTTTTTCCTAATTCTCCAGACCTCATCAACGATGTTCTTGACATGAGCGTTGATCTGAGGTACACTGTATTGAACGTGTACGAAG